>Ga0182738_1000323_pt1 | contig 71397 bp, 59 predicted proteins | sample eDN5th30CBELigMG_FD_128876 | JGI IMG/M metagenome (GOLD analysis project Ga0182738, IMG submission 128876) | Enriched Miracle-Growth compost microbial communities from Emeryville, California, USA - eDNA 5th pass 30_C BE-Lig MG (version 2)... ... | reverse complement strand
GGGCCTTTGGCGATGGATTCGCGCGTCATCAAAGTTTTGATGACATCATAATCATAATCCACTTCGAGCGGGCCAAAACAAAACTCGCAGACATGCCGCGCTTCCAGCGGATATTCAGCGCCGCACTCGCGGCATTTCAGACTTTTGAGACGCGCACCATTGGCGGCCTCGGAATGAGAAGTTGACAAAGCGTGCTCCTTTTCGTGACCTTAACAAGGTTCACACGCGCCATCACGGGGAATTCTCTTTCCGCCTGCCCTCCCGTTGCATGCAAAAGTACTTTTGATAAAAGTACTTTTCACCCAGCGCCTTTGTAGGTCAGAATGAGTTAGATGACTAATTGAACTCTATCATTTATGAGGGGGTTCGTCAATTGGATGGTGTTGGGCTGGTGTTCTACAAAAGTACTTTTAGTTGCGCATATCAACACAATTTGTAAATAACATTACGTTTTTTGCACTGCAATTCAATTCTGCTGCGGCGCGCGGCTTGACAGGTAGTGATAGTAAGGGAACAATAGGATACATGTTCGTAATTACCGTCAAAGTTGACCCCAAACCAGAAACAGAACAAGCGACCGAAGCCGGAGGTGCTTATGCTGTTTGTTGGATTGATTTTCAGTTGCAAGACGGAGCCGAACTTTTGGCGAAATTTTATATCGAACAAGGCGGCTGGACTCCAAAAGAAGTTAAGCAAGTGTCATGGGTTGACGAAGAATACTATGATACAGAATATGAGGGTGAAAGAAGAGACAAACTAAAACAGTATTATGCTGAAGCTGACGCAGATGGGGTTTGCATCGTTTTCCACGAATGGTCCGCTGATGCAGAAGATAACGACGAAGAAGGCGCATGGTGACAAATAGCAGTAGAACAAGACACTGTATAACTTGACTGCGTGTAATACTTAAAACATGAAGAAGCGGAAGATTTGGACATGGCTGATTGGTGGCTTGGCTCTGCTGGTGTCCGTGTCAGTAGCTTTGCCCTTCATTTCCAACAGCAGGCGTCCCCCAAAGTTATCATTCACAATACAAAAGGTTTATGCCAAAACAGCCAAGGTTGAAGATGCGTTCAACATCAGTGGCATGACGAGTGATTTTGTTGTGTCCGAAGGTCCATGTGGAGGCAACGATTGTAACGGTGGCATATTGTCTCAGCAGCTCCCAGTGGATGTCAAAGACATTATTCCCAATTTGAAAGGTTACGATGGCGAATCAACAACAATTATTTGGCTTTACCAAATCAAGCCGGTAGAAGTCACAAGACGTAATGATTTATTTGGAGATGATACCGTTACAATCAACGGCAAATTAACACATGAGCAAAAGATTTATTTTGCCATTGTTCCAAAGCAAATTGTCGAACCTCGCCTTCAGTGGGTTTTTGTTGAGACAAAATGACGGCGATCAGGCAAAACCGGCCGCAATTTGGTGAATTACACCAGTGAATGAATCCATGTAAATTTATTTGTATGCCATCAGATAACAATATATACGCGGATAAACTTGTGCGTCTCATTGAAGCTGACGCTCGAATTATGAGTCTCTTGCAAGCTGTCCGCACGCTTGGTCTTGACCAGTGGTGCATCGCCGCAGGTGCTATTCGCAACAAAGTTTGGGATGACTTGCACAACTATGCGGAGCCTACTTTGCCTTCGGACATCGATGTGCTTTTCTACGACGCCGTCCGAACAGAACCGGCTTACGAAAATGACATCGAACAACAGCTATCTGAACTGGTACCTGATGTGCATTGGGAAGCGGTGAATCAGGCTACCGTTCACACCTATACAAAAGATGCTCCTTACCAATCTATCGAAGAAGCCATGTCACGTTGGGCAGATTTGGTAACTGCTGTCGGTGCTTACCTGACGGATACCGGAGAAGTTGGAATCATCGCCCCAGCGGGTTTATCTGATTTGTTTCATCTCAAAGTGAGGCCGAATCTTGTTACTCCAAATGCCACTGCTGTTTATCATCACCGCATGACGACCAAAGGGTGGCTTGAACGTTGGCCTAAACTCACTATCGAGAAACTGAACTTCTAACATAGCTTTTTTAACAAGATAAGGCACCGCGCTCAAGCGCCTACAACTTCGCTCGTCGTATAAGCCATAAAAGTACTTTTACTTCTCCACCTCCGCCAGTTGCGGATGCGCCAGCACGTCAAAGTATTCCTGCAGGTTCGGCACTGTCGGCAATAGCACGTTAAAAATCCGGTTATTCGTCATACCTTCATAATGTTTTTTCTGTTCCTCGGTCCATTGCCAGAACACATCGCCGTGCGCGTAAATCCAATTATAACGCGGACTAAAGGTATTCAATCCGGTCATTTGATTTCGGAATAATTCCGGCGAATACCAGCCACTCTTATCGGCATACGATCCCACGATTTTATCGCCGAAGGTTTGCTCTTTTCCGCTCCAACCGATGCGTTTGCCGTCTTTCTTAATGGGACGATAATATCCCAATGGCCACGCGCCCAGAGCGATGGAACAATGTTCTTTCCAATAGGGCAATAATTCTGGGGGTAATATTTCCTCAATCTTTTGTTGCACGCTTTGAGAATAAATTCCCAACGTGCTGACATTGAGCATATGATACGAAGTTTCGGTGAATACATGCACGCCGCCCGGCGCTTTTTTCTCGGCCATGGCGCTGACAATTCCATTAAACAGATCCTGATAGAGTTCGCCATAATTCATCATTCCTTCAGGAAGAATAGTCAGCACCATCTCAGGATATTCCTGTAACATTGCCGCCATAGTGTCGTTCCAGCGCTGGTAGAATTTGGCTTTTAACGCGGCGCGTGGATGGGGATTTTTGGCGTATCCGGGCCAGGAAGGACGATATTGTTTAGAGACGTATTCTGTGTCTAACGCCATTCCCACCAAACCGCTCATGCGCGCAAATCGAGCACCCTGTCGAAAATTTTCTGTGATCTTTTTCCATGCCGCATCATCGAAAGGATCGGGCAAAGAATCGTATAAACCGACTTTCATGAAGTTGGAATCGATTCCCACTTTTTTGCAGGCGATGTTACATTCGCGGACGGCTTTCAACATTGCATTATCTTCGCCCACGACATCCGCGCCATCTTTTGACGCCCACGGACTGTCATTCTGACTTCGCATGATGCCCAACAAATTGAATCCGCGAAATCCGCGTTTGGCCCACTCTCGCGCAGTATCGCGTAGATAATTCACGTTGATCTGGCTATTCAAAATCGTGCGCGGACGATTGGGGCGGTTATCTGGCGTGATTGTATATTTGGCTGGCACGCGTCGCAAACTTACACCAGAAAGCAACACCGTGCTTTTGCGGCCAGAGATATTTTGAATACTAATTTCGGCACCCTTTTTGGAAACCCCATAAAAACCAACCTCAGCTTCATCAACCGTCACACTGGAATTAGTCATTTGGAGTTTTTTCCATTGGTCGGTAATGGTGAAAACAGGCGAATATACATTTGCAAAATACAACTTCACTTTCGCCGTTTTTCCGGCTTCGGTTTTGGCCCACACAGAAAATTCATACTCTCCGTCTTCAAGCCGCTTATGGGTGTAAATCATGGCTCTCGCAGCGGCTGTCCTATTCTGCAACAACAATGCGATATCGCCATTTTTCCCGGCGCCGATTTTGCGGCTGATTGCAATGGTTTCAGGATCAAGTCCCCAGGCGTAGGCTTTCCAATCTTTGGGCAAGTTGGAAAGCTTGCCTTCTTTCGTGGGCGCAGGTAACTCAAAATTGCTATTCGAAAACAAGTTTGTAAGCGCCGGTGCGGCGTGAATATTATTAATTGCTCCCAATGCAACTGCGCTCATTAGGCAACTTTTCAAAATGATTTTTATATAGTTCATGTAATGCTCCTAAGAAGCTGCCTGAGAATACAAAAAATCGTATTTTCGACGTCATTCTGAGCGAAGTGAGGAACGAACGTAGTCGAAGAATCCCATAAATTTTTTAACTACGTTTCTCACTCGGGGATCCTTCAGTCGCTTGAGGCTCCTTCAGGATGACGCGGTATTGACAGCTCCTAAAAGTACTTTTACGAGTTATCCAAGACAGGATTCCAGGCACTGTGATAAGCGGCACAAAGCGATGACGTTCCACATTTTCTTGCTTCTGCTACAACAACACTGCTCTTTAGCCATTTGGTATGACCGTCGGCAAAGGCCATATTAACTCCGCCAAAATGCCGTCCACTTTCACAATCCGCTTTTGCATTGGCACTGCTGGTATTGCAGGTTCCGCCCGCTGCTCCCATTCCCGGAAGATAATAATTCGTGCTCGCTAATGACCGGGCATAGCCGGCATTAATCACGAAAGTGCCTGAATCCATCAGCATGTAAGTCGAGGCAGGCGAAACAATGGCCGCTGTGGAGACTGCCGTGTATGTCCCTGAAGATTGAACTTCCGGAAAGATTGCCCGGCTGGCGCCATAATGTCCGTTGCGGGGAAATGCTTCATCCTGACGATTGGAAGAAGGACAATAGAAAACTTGCACGCTTTTATGATACGGATACAGAATTTGTGGCCAAAACCACGTTGTCGATCCAGAATACCAGTAGTTCCCATCGGGAGGCAAAGTGGGATATTGGTGACTTTGCGGCGGATAAAATTCATCGTAATCTTGGATATACTGCATGGTGGCAAGACCCATTTGCTTCAAATTACTCAGATAACTTGCACGGCGCGCGCTTTCCCTGGCACGCGCAAAAACGGGGAATAGAATGGCTGCAAGAATTGATATAATGGCAATAACCACTAATAATTCTATCAAAGTAAATGCTCGACGTTTCATCATTTTCTCCTTTAAATGAAATGCTTGGGTGAATCCCAAAGCATCTTTATACAACAAGTACTATTATACCCAGAAAACATCTTTCATAAACCGGCTTTTGAGCACTTTTCTTTATTGGTTTCACACAACCTTTATTTAGATGCTTCGTTTATACGCGGACGGCGAGCAACCGATGCGGCGTTGGAAGATTTGACAGAATGAAGAATGGTTGCGGAATCCCACCGTTCTGCCGACATGACTGATATTGAGTGATGTGTCTCGCAGCAGCGTGCAGGCATAATTGACGCGAAACTGTGTTAAATATTCGGTGACGGAAACACCCTTTTCCTGCTGAAAGATGCGGCGCAAATAGGAAGAGGAACAATAAACATGTTTCGCGATATCACTGGTCGTCAACTGATGGCGAAAGTTGGCCTCAATGTAGGAAATTGCCTCAGCAACAATACCCGTACTTTCGTGTTCACTTACTGAAGGCTGGGAGACAAAAACACTCTCTTGATTAAGCGGATCCTGCAAACCACGCTGAAAACGCAACATAATAGACAGCAACAGCGAGCGCATCATTTCCTGAGATGGGTGATTCTGGTGCAGTTCTTCCATGAGGATTTCGACCAGCGATACAGCGTGCGAATCCGGTAAATAGAGATCGGGCTCGCCATAATATCTGCCGCTTTCTAATATCGAACTCAGATGATATTGCATTCCCAGTCGATGAAAACGAATCCACATGATTCGCAAATTACCAGGAGTTTTATCGGTGATCGGAGGCAGATTGGAATAAGGAACGCCAGCCGGCATGAGAAAAAAATTGTTTTGGGGAATAGTGAGTGTTGCAAAAGTACTTTTTTGATATTGTTTATGCTGTTGCCGTGCCATTTTCTGCGTGATGCCAATGCGCCAATCGGTTTCACCAGAAACCACATATCCCAAATAAGGAAATTCCGTCATGTGCACACTACACTCCTCCCATGAGTAGGTGGCGCCATTATAAAATCCTTTCTGTGCCTGTTTCAATGAAAGGGGTTTTCCAGCGTTAAATCGCACGGTGACGCCAGGCGATAAATAAAACGGTGGCTCAGCAAGCGTGAGTGGACAAAAGCCCGCCATCTGTAAATGAGGCAATAAATGTTTCCTTAATATCTCACCCACTCGAAGTGCGGGAATTCTTGATTCAATGTCCGATGCTCTAACCATTAAAAAGTACTTTGGCGTAAGCGAGCAAGGTTGTCAAATATAAGTGCTCTGATACGTAGTTAAAGAAGTGTTTTTCATGAGATAAACCTACTTGTCCAACACAGCTGAGTCGAGATAAAAGTACTTTTACTTCTCCACCTCCGCCAATTGCGGATGCGCCAGCACATCAAAATATTCCTGCAGATTCGGCACCGTCGGCAACAATACATTAAAAATGCGGTTACTGGTCATACCTTCATAATGCTTTTTCTGTTCCTCCGTCCATTGCCAGAACACATCGCCGTGCGCGTAAATCCAATCATAGCGCGGGCTGAACGTATTGATTCCCGTCATTTGCACCTTAAAGATTTCCGGCGAATACCAGGCGCTTTTATCGGCGTATGATCCCACGATCTCATCGCCAAAAGTTTCCTCGCGCCCGCTCCAACCGATGCGTTTGCCGTCTTTCATGATGGCGCGGTAATAGCCCAGCGGCCACGCGCCCAGCGCCACGGAACAATGGCTGTTCCAGTAATCCACCAGCTCCGGCGGCAGGGCGTTTTGCGTTTCGGTCTGCACCCGCTGCGCATAATTGCTCAGGGCATTAATATTGATCATGTGATAGGTACTTTCCGTCATCACATGCACGCCGCCGGGCGCGTTGGTCTTTGCCATGGCGCTGATGATGCCGGTGAAAAGGTCCTGATACAGCTCGCCATAATGTACAATTCCTTCCGGCAAAATCGTCAGCACCATCTCCGGATATTCCTGCAACATGGCCGCGGTAATATCATTCCAGCGCTTTCTAAAAATGGCTTTGAGTTCCGGCAGCGGATGCGGATTTTTCGCATAGCCGGGCCAGCCGGGCTGATATTGCTTCGATACATATTCAGTATCCAGCGAAATTCCCACGCAGCCGCTGAGCCGCGCGAACCGCGCGCCCTGACGGAAGTTTTCGGTGATCTTTTTCCATGCCGCGTCATCAAAGGGATCGGGCAAACTGCCATATAAACCCACTTTCACAAAGTTTGAATCAATGCCCACTTTCTTGCAGGCGATGTTGCAATCGCGCACCGCTTTTAACATGAGGTTATCTTCACCGGTGATGATGGCGCCGTCTTTCGATGCCCACGGATTGTCATCCTGGCTGCGCATAATGCCCAGCAAATTGAATCCGCCAAAACCCCGCTTCGCCCAATCCGCCGCGGTGTCGCGCAAATAATTCACGTTGATCTGGCTATTCAAAATAGTGCGCGGACGGTCGGGACGCGTATCGGGGATCACCTTATACGCCACATCCGGCACACGCCGCAAGGCCGCATCCGAAAACCACACGGTGTTTTCGCGCCCGGAGACATTTTGAATGCTAATTTCCGCGCCTTTTCCAGAAGTGCCCAGCGTCGCCGCGGAATTGGTAAAGGTCAATTTTTGCCATTGATCGCCAACCGCGAAATTGGCGGAATAATAATTCGCCAGATACATGCGCACTTTCGCCTTCTGGCCTTTTTCAGCTTTCGCCCATACCGATAATTCATAAGTGCCTTCCGGCAGCGGCACATGAATATAAATGCCGGCTTTGGAAATCGCCGATTTATTTTCCGCCAAAACCGCCACGCCGCCATCATGCCCGGCATTGGCTTTGCGGGTGATCTGAAAGGGATTATCGCCCGGCCCCCAATCATACCCCGTCCAGCCTTCGGGTAAATTTTTCAACGCGCCATTCTGTGACGGCGGGCTTGCGAAATTGCCGTTGGGCAAGAGATTTTTGTTTTCCGGTGCGGCATAAGCATTGGCAGCAAACATCAACACAAACGCGCCAGCGAGACAACTTTTGAGGATAGCTTTCATATTATTCCTGTGGTGTTTCTTAAAAGTACTTTTACGGAATGGCCGGATTCCAGGCCGGTTGATTTACCTCGGCCACGCCTGCCTTGCAAACGGAAGCGGCATTATGCAAATACCATTTGGCATGGCCATCGGTGAAATTCACCACGCCGCCACCAAAATGCGGAAACGCCTCCAGATAATGCGGGCTGGATGGATTAGAAAAACTTCCGCAATATTCGGTGGGGTTCGCATAAATGCCGTAACTGACATGATAATCCATGGTAAGAATGATCTCCGACGGACGCTCAATTTTCGCCAGAGTCACGCCTCCTTCACATGTGGTTGGCAATCCCACCAGACGATTATAGCCATAACTCGGCACACTGGCCGCGGCGGTATTTGAAGGGCAGCGAAAAAGCTGCGTGCTTTTCACATAGGGAAAAATGGCATCCATCCAGCTCACCCAGTTCTGGGCCGTTCCGCCCGAACTGACTTTGTAAACGCCGCTTGGCTTATTGGGGTTGGTATCGATGGTGCGTGAGCTATAATCCGAAGACCACTCGCCACAATATAAAGGCGGCGGGAATTTTTCATCATAATCCTGGGTATACATCATGAAGCCAATGCCGATCTGCTTCACATTACTCATACAACTGGTGCGCCGCGCATTTTCGCGGGCTCTGGCAAAGACTGGGAATAGGATAGCCGCAAGAATTGAAATAATGGCTATTACAACCAATAATTCTATCAAGGTAAAAGCGTATTTGGTTTGTTGTGAACGCATAATTATCTCCCTTCATCCATACTCTATTATGCCACGGCACATGGTAGAATTATATGTAAATAACAGGCAACATTTTTGTAAAAAATGAAAATCTCTCGCAAACTCTCTGATTTCGCCGGGCGCAATGAGCTGTTCTTTGAAAACAATACTACCTGTCCGCTAGGCAAACTCAAAGCAGCGGGCACCGGCAGTCAGGGAGATTTAAACCACTGGCGCAAACCCGATACTCTCCGCTCGCGCCAATCGTTATATGGGTTTGTGATGATTTTACCTGGCACACAGGGCAACTATGATGACGAGAATAACTATTGCTGCCAGATCGCCGATGGCGACTTCATCCTTCATTTCCCCCAGTTCAAACATCGTTATGCCCCGGGCAAAGGACAGGTTTGGAATGAGATGTGTCTTGGATTTGATGGCCCCGTTTTCGATACATTGCGCGAACACCAAATACTAAATCCGCGTTTTCCGGTATGGCACCTCGACGACATCGCACCCTGGCAAAAACGATTTGAGCGTTTCCTGCTCGCGCCACGGCCCGCCAGCCTGCATGGTGCAACGCGAGAAGTGGCCCAATTCCTCTCTTTCCTGCTTGAAATCATGGAAGCCGCCACCCCAAAAATCCAAACAGCTGCACCGGAAGATTGGTTCAGCAAGGCTTGCGTGATGCTCACCAATGACCTCAGCCAAAAACCCGACTTGCGCGAAATCGCCGCCACGCTGGGCATGAATTACGATTCCTTCCGCCGCCATTTCCAACAACGCGCTGGTATGCCACCCTTCAAATTCCGCGACACCCATCGCCGCCAGGTGGCATGTGACCGCTTACGCGAAACTAACGATTCGTGCTGGATCATCGCGCGCTATCTGGGCTTTTATGATGAAACCCATTTCTCCCACACCTTCAAAAAATGGATCGGCCTCACGCCGCGGCAATTCCGTGATCAATGCGCAACCGATAGGGAACAAAAAGTACTTTTGGATCAGGGCAAACAATAATTCCGCGCGTGGCGCGCACCTCATTGTTTCATATCGAGTTTGGCAAAAAAGTACTTTTAATGTGCCTTCTTCTACCGCACACTAAAAGTAGCGGCATGGCTGGCATGTGCGGTGCCTTCGGAACGTCCCCATACCTGGGCATCCGTGGCGTTAATGGCAGATAATCCATTGGAAATATTTTGCCCTTTCAGCCACTTCACGTGGCCATCACAGAAGAGAATATTGGAGCCTTCCAGATGGCGTCCTTTTCCGCTGATCTTCGGCTCATAATCAGCACCAGACGCGCCGGCATATGTATCGGGCCACGGATCACAAAGACTCACCGATTCGTAAGAGATGTTACTGAAAGGCCCCGTGTCAAACATGATTAAAACATTACTACTGGAATCAATTACTGGCATAGTGGGATTGATGGCGCCACCATCATGGCCATCACTGACCGGAGAATTACGGTCGCCGGTATTGGTCACTGGATTATAGGGTTTTGTCACATCCGTCACCGCGCCGGCAACTTCAAATAACATGACCGTGCGAGCGGGAGCATCAATGTGGGCCAACTGTCCCATAAAATAAAAACTACCTGTACGATTTTCACGAACCAGGTTTTGATTAAGGCCATAAGAGCAAGGCGTGGGCGTCTGGTCATTCTGACACACAAATAACTGCGCACTTTTCACATAAGGAAATACCTGCCCCGCCCAGCCCACGCCGATTTGCGTGCCGACTCCAATATACCCAATTCCTTTAGTGCCCACCGGTAACCTTTCGTCGTAATCCTGCGCATATTGCATGAGCGCCAGCCCTTGTTGCTTGAGATTGCTCTGGCAGCTGGCACGGCGGGCACTTTCCCGGGCTCGCGCGAATACTGGAAATAAAATCGCCGCCAAAATGACGACAATAGCAATGACAATAAGCAATTCTATAAGCGTAAAGCCCTTAGAGATGCCTCTGCGAAAACTGTACTCTCCCATTTTTTTACTCCTGAAATGAAGATCATTTGAGTATTTTCTAACACTTATATTCGGTGATGTCAACTAAATGATCATAGCAACGCGACAGTCGGCATCACGCACAAATTTTAGATAGGAGCAAAAGTACTTTTAATATCTATGCCGCTTCCAACACAAACGCGCATTGCGTTTATTGATCATTGTCATCGACTTCCGGTAATTTCCGCATAGATATCCTTCCCTACCCGTTCGCTCCAGGATAAAAGTACTTTTTTCCAGCGCGGCCCCGGTTTGCCACCGCCGATGGGCTGGCCGTCGATGCGGGTGCAGGGCGCGATGCAAAAGGGCGTGCTGGTGAGCCAGGCTTCATCGGCATTGAGAACGTCTTCTTTTTGAAGATGCTGGCAGCTAATTGTCATGCCTTGTTCGGCGGCTATGTCCATCACTGTCTGCAAGCTAATGCCGTGCAGGATATTTTCCGGATGCGGGATAAGCAAGGTGTCGCCGCGCGCGATCATAAAATTCGCGGTGGCGGTTTCGGTGATGTGCCCTTTTGTATCCAATAGGAGAGGCATGCTGTGCGGCTCGATTTGCCGGGCCTGGCGGGTGGCATTCCACCAGAACAATCGCGAGCGGTGTTTTGCGGTGGCGTCCACACATTCCGGCGGCAGATGGCGCACGGCAGGAATCACCACGGAAGCGCCTTCAAGATACAACGGCCGGTATGCCGCAAACGGCAATATAAAGGTGTGAATGCAAATAGTGGGCGCAAACGGTCCGGGATTTTGCGCATAGAGAAAATGAGATCCCGGCGTCACAAAAATCACCACGCCCAGTTCTTCCTCCGCATCAATGAGCGCGGCATTGCGGCGGGTTACTTCCTCGATATGCGATAAAAGTACTTTGGGAGATTCCTCCAACTCCATCCCCGCCGTTTGCAGGGAATGAAACAGCCGCGAGAGATGATCGGGCGCGCGAAACAACTGGTGATGAAAGGTGCGCATCATCTCCGTAAACGCCACGCCCATCACGATGCCACAATCGTGAAAAGGTATTTTCGCCTGTGAAAAAGACACGTATTCGCCATTCAAGAAAACGGTAGGTTCGGGCATAATGAAATAAAAGTACCTTTAAAAGAAAGATTTCTCCATTTGGTTCATGCCTCACTTCAGTCGAAATGACACGGAATCACTTGTATACACAAATTCATTCCCTCAAGAGCGCGGCGCAAATTTCCAGCATCCCATTTCCACGCCTTGCAAATCGCGAGCAACCACTTCCAGTGAATCATTTTCGGCGCGCCCGCGAATCAGCGTAGCACGTTTTTCATCTTCCAGAAAAGGGCCACCGCCCACGATCTGGCCATAACTATGTTCGAACGTTGGCGCGTCATAGCGATAATGATGCATGTGGCCAGAAATCAATAGTTGCACGCCAGCGGCTTCCAGCAAAGGATGCCAGAGCTGTTGCGCGTGGCGGCAATAATAGGCAAAGCCTTCGAGCGTGTCGCCCGGATTATGCCCCTCCAATCCCCACAACGGAATATGGCAAAAGGCAATGAGAAATGGCGCGTCCGCAATCTCCGGCCGGCGCAACGCCGTTTGCAACCAATCGCGCTGTTCCTCGCGATAACGTTCGTGACAGGTTAATCCCGCAAATACGGGGTGCCGGTCGGGTTTATCTTCTATCGTATCAAGACCAATAATGGCCAACGGCCCTTGCCGCACCGCGAAATTGCGGCCCCGGGAAATCCCGTCTTGCCACGGCGAAATCGCTTTCGATAAAACGCGCGAATAACGCCCGCGATAATCGTGATTGCCGGATGTAAAAAGCACCGGATGCTCGGCAGCATAAGCGGCGCCGGCGGGACGCAACACCTGTGCGACGATGTCTTCCTCGCTTTCCACAGCATTAAAAATATCACCATTCCAGATCGTGACATCAGCGGGATCAGCAACTATTTGCGGCATCAACGCCGCCAGCACTTCCTCCCGCGAGTGCGTGTCATTGATGACCACAAACGAAGCCTGGGCGGCATTTTCATCGAGCGGCGTCCAGCAATACATCTCACTGAATTCCGGTTCGCCGCATTCCACTGCTGATCCGGCGCCAAAGCTCACCGGCGCGGCCGCCACGCGGTAATACAGAGGCTTGCCCGCTTCGATGCCCCCAATGCGCACCCGCATAAAACGCTCACTGACCAGGTGTTGCCCCAGCACCGGCGCATCCGCGCGCTGGCCCAATTGCGGCGTTTCGCCATATTCCACCCAGCCCGTGGCCAATGTTTTCACTGCCCAGACCACGGTCACGCCATGCGCCGCCGGATTTTGTAACACCGGAGGGCTATCTAAAACGGCATAATCACTTTGTTCGCTCATGTTATCACCAAAAGTACTTTTTATAGGCTAACCGGAATACACCTCTATGTGCAACGGATTTTGCTGCACTATAAAAGTACTTTTATAGTGCACATCACAGCAGGAGCAGTTCCCGCACTTTAAATAAACCACTCTCCTGACCGCGGCATCTTTTCTTTCTCAAAAATAAATGTTTAGAATTCGATACTATGTGGCATAATGACATCACTTCTACGCAGAAGCAGGTTTGCCATGTCCGTCACTCAAAAAGACATCGCCCTTAAACTGGGCGTCTCGCAACGTTTAATCAGCTATGCCTTGAACGGCCAGAAAGGCGTGGGCGAAAACATGCGCCAGCGCATTTTGCAGGAAGCTGGAAAGATGGGTTACGCGCCCAACCGCATGGCACGGGCACTGGTAACGGGGTGCACTCATCAAATCGCTTTGTGGTATCAATTTTCCACTACCATCAACCACGAGATGTCCCAGCAGTTTCAGAAACTGGCCAAGTCCACTTCATATGATTTGTTAAGCATCAGTAATAAAGGTCAGGCGCATAATTCCGGAGCGCTGGCGGTGGATGGCGGCATTTTTTATGGCAGCATTTCGCCGGATTTAGTCACACCTTATCCGGTGGTGGAAATGCTGGTGGATTTGCGGGGCAAGAGCGCCGGCGAACCGCCGCGCAATGATCTGATTCTGATGCCCATCGAAGAAGCCTCTCGCGAGGCCATGCGCCATTTAATCGAACAGCAGTGCCGCCGCATCGCCTATGTCAGCATTCCCTCGATGATGGGGCATTATGAACCGCGTTATCGTGCCTATGTGCGCGAAATGCGGGAGGCGCAACTTCCAATGGAAAATATCTCGGTGGAATATCCCGATGACGGCAATTACCGCCACCGTGCGCAGATGACCTTTAAAAAGTACTTTTGCGAACATGGTTTTCCCGATGCACTCTTTTGCAGCAACGATGATCTCGCCATTGGCGCTTATCGCACCTTGCGCCAGATGGACCGCCACATTCCCACCGAAACCGCGGTCATCGGTTGCGACGATATCGAAGAATCGCAGGATCACGTGCCTTCGCTGACTTCGATTCAGTTTCCCTGCCAGGAGATTTGCGAATGTGCCTGGGAAATGCTAACTTCGCGTATTGAAAATCCCGATCTACCACCGCGCACCCACACCTTTAAAGCGCGTCTGGTGAAACGCCAATCAACTAACCGTAATAATGTTCCATTGCTTGCCCATACAAAAAGTTAAAGGAGAGTATCATGTCAACCCCATTGCATTCACGCCGCATCGCCAAGCCATCTCAAGGCTTCACGTTAATCGAACTTCTTGTCGTCATAGCTATTATAATCATTCTCGCTTCGATTCTATTTCCGGTCTTCGCACGCGCCAGAGAAAACGCCAGGCGCGCCAGTTGCATGAGCAATCTCAAGCAAATTGGTTTAGGGCTGATGCAATACATTCAGGATTATGACGGCAGATGGCCAAACCGGTGTTTTGGCTACGGATGTTATGAAGCCGGATATAGTTATCCTTACAACGCCGGCCGCTACAAATGGATGGATGCCATCTTTCCTTATGTGAAAAGTGAGCAAATTTTCGATTGCCCCAGCGACCGTTTGCCTTATAAAAATGCGGCGGGAAATGCCACCATCCGGGCCTATGATCACCTGTATGGGAAATATCGTTTTGGCAGTTATGGCGCCAACGCCATGTATGAAGGATGGCCAGGACTTCGCGGTTTCTTTCATACTGAGGAAATCACTTCAGGCGGCAATGCACAGGCTCCCACGCCGGACTCCTCGCTGGAAGCACCCGCCACAACCGTTGCCGTCACAGACGCTTATGCCTACAATAATTATTATCCCTGGATGATCCACTTTTCACCGACCAGTTCCAGTAATAAAATACCTGCAATCGGCCGTAATTCGGTCACCGGAAATCTCCACGCGGTGAATGTCGATCAGCGCCATCTCGACACCTTAAATGTCTTATGGGCTGACGGACACGTGAAATCCATGAAAATCGATCAGCTATTCCGCGCTGGCGATGGCGGCTTCGCGACTTATTGGACCGTCACAGCTGATCCCTATTAAAAAGTACTTTTATCGCTCATTTATCTTTTGACAAACTATTGTAAATACCATGAGAATAACCACATTTCGCACTGCTCTCTCCTTATTCATCGCAACAGGATTCGTGTCGTGTGCCGTTAATGCGCAACCTCCACTCAAGCCCACCTTAACCCTGGATTTCGAAAAGGGCGTTGATGGCGTCGGCAACAACGATCAGCAAATCAAAGCGCGCGTTGATGGCAACATCGACCTACAAAATGGTAAATTCGGCAAAGCCCTCAAAAGCGGCCCGGGCGGAGCGTATCTGCATTTCCCCACCAAAGACATAGTTTCGCCGCAGGCTGGAACCGTGGAAATGTGGGTGTGTCCTCTGGACTGGAACGGCGCGGAACAGGCTTTTCACATGTTTTTTCAGGCCAAAGGCGCCGGCAAAGAAGAAAGCGGCGTGGCTGCTAAAGGCGCTATTTATCTCTATAAATATTACCGGAGCGTGCTGGGGTTAACCATGCTAACATCGGGCGGCGGCAAAAATAAAATGGCGCATTCCAATGTGGACGCCTGGCAACCCGGCGAGTGGCATTTCATCGCAGGCACCTGGTCACCGGTTTTGCAAAGTTTATATATCGACGGCAAACGCGTTAATAATACACTGCCCGACCTGCCTCAAATGCTAACGCAGGAATTCATGATCGGTGATAATCCGTGGAATCCCGCTGTGCCACGCACCACCCATTCACTGATTGATAACGTCCGCATTTATGACCGGCAACTATCGCCGGAAGCTATCGCCGCACATTATGAAGGCGACTATAACAGCTTTGTGGGGATATCCGAAAAGACCGCACGGCTTGATTTCGATGTCAATCTCCAACAAAAACAGATACAACCTGTTTTCACGCTTATGGGCGCGGAAACTAATATAACAAAGGCTTCTGTCGATTTCGCCGTCTTCCAAAATGAGAAAAAGGTACAAGAAGTCAAAAATTGCCGTTTCGATGGCGTGACGAGTAGCGGCGTCCTGCAGGATAACATGCCGCCCGGCACATATACATTGAAGGCAGTAGTGCATGATGCCAGTGGCGGCAATTTAGGCGAAGTCAGTAAATCACTCACCGTGCCATCGCACGAATGGATGGGCAATACGCTGGGTAAGGAGAAAAAAGTACTTTCGCCCTGGACGCCCCTTCAAATAAAGACCACTTCACCGGGCAATTTCGTGGTAAAGGCGTGGGGGCGGGAATATCAATTTAACAACTCGCTCTATCCCGTGCAGATTACCTCGCAAAACCAGCCATTGCTGCAACGGCCCATGCAATTAAAAGTACTTTTAGGTGGAAAACATTTGCTGTGGAACAATATTAAATCCACCTTGCAAAATGCTTCGGGATACGAAGCAAATATCATCTGCTCGGGCGAACTGCAATCACCGCAGGGAAAAGTACTTTTGCAAACGACATTCCATATTGAATACGATGGACTGCTAGTGACGGATTTCATCTTGAAAGCGCCAGCGGGATTTAAGCCCGATGCAATCAGTCTGGACATCCCCGTCCGCGCTGATAGAGCGATCTATCGCCATGGCTGGGATGCCAAGTTGAAAGCGGAAGCGGGCTATTTGCCGGCAGGAGACGGCGTAATTGAACACGACAAATTCCGTCCCGCCGCATGGCTGGGCGATAACGATCGTGGCCTGTTCTGGTTCTGCGAAAGCGCGCAATTCTGGCCGAACTGGCAAGAGGACGATGCTTTTCAAACCATCCGTGATAACGATGCCGTAACATTGCGTTTTCATCTCTTACACGGACAGGCGGTGCCCGAAAACTGGCATTTCGAATGTGGCCTGCAAGCCACACCAGTGAAACCGCGCCCCGCCGATTGGCGGCAAAAGCGCCTGGCACCGCCATCGGCCCTTTCCCAATATCAAATCCTGTGGCCCACCACCGCGGCGGATTCCCAAAAGTACTTTGGTTATCCCGAAGCCACCAATCCGGCAGCTTTTCAGAAACGGATCGAAGGCATGCACGAGCGGCATCTGGGTGCTATTCCCTACTCCTGTCTCATGGCCATTTCGAGCGCTTCGCCGGAGTGGAAATGGTTTGGCAAGGACTGGGGCGTGCATGCCGCTGATGCCGGTTCAAGCGATGTGGCGGCGATGGGTGCATCGTTTGAATATGTCAGCCCAACGGTCAAATCATGGCAAGATTTTATCATCTGGAAAAATAAGCAGTTTATTGATCGCTATCACCTGAATGGCTATTATCATGATCTCACCTATCCACGCGGCTACGCCGTGCCATCCGCAAACACCGGCTGGTATGATGCCAACACAAAAACCTGGCAAAAGACCTATCCGGTTTTGGAGTATCGCGAATTATATCGCCGTTTATATGCGATTACAAAAGCTGCCGATCCCAACGCGTTTTTAATTGGCCACATGTCCAGCCGCGTTTTTATTCCGGTGCTGGCCTATGAAGATGCGTATCTGGATGGCGAAACATTGCTTTCTTCGATGATTGGCAAAAGTAATTACATGGACGTATTGCCGCTGGACGTGTGGCGCGCCGAATATATGGGACGCCAGTGGGGGCCGATTCCTATCTTTTTACCGGAGTTTGACACCACCCGCCGCAAGCAGGCAGAGCCCACGCGCGGCTTGGCCGGGCTGGCTATCTTGCATGATATCACGGTGTGGCCCATATGGTGCAACGTTGCCGCCATTCAAAAACTGCGCGAAGCCAAAGACGCTTTCGGCTTGAATGATGTGGAATTTATTCCCTATTTCGATAGCACACCACCCGCCACCACGACTATGAAAGATGTCTATATCAGCGCCTATAAAAAGCCGGACGGAAAAGTACTTTTGGCTGTCGTTAATACCTCCAGCGACGCGCGCAATGGCTCAGTGACTTTGAATACAAAACGACTGGGTAACGATACATCACAGATTATTAGTTGGCCGGATAAAAAAGTACTTTCATACACGGGCAATACTATTCCCATCAACATTCCCGGCCGCGATTATCTGTTGTTTGTTATTTCTTCCTAACAAGAGGCAGTAATTTTTAGAAATTGATGTTTGAAATTTACCGAAATGTGGTAGAATAGATTTAGTTCTACGTAGAACAAGGCTTGTTATGCGAGTTACGCAAAAGGATATCGCCCAAAAAATCGGAGTCTCCCAACGATTGGTGAGTTATGCGCTTTCGGGTGATGCACGCGTCAGTAACGCCATGCGCCAGCGCATTTTGCAGGAAGCCGAGAATTTGGGTTACGCTCCTAACCGCATGGCGCGAGCGTTGGTTACAGGGCGGACGGGACAAATCGCATTGTATTTTCAATTCGCCACCACCATCGATCACGAAATGGCGCATCAATTTCAGAAACTGGCGCTTAGCTCATCCTATGACCTGCTTAGCGTTGCCAGTAAACAGCAAGTCCACCATTCTGATGCGATGACAGTGGACGGCGGCATCTTCTATGGCAGTGTTGCTCCTGAATTAATACCGCAGTTTCCCGTTGTGGAAATGTTGGTCGATTTGCGTGGCAAAAGTGCTGGTGAGCTGCCACGCAATGATTTGATTATCATGCAGTTGGAAGAAGCATCGCGTGAAGGCATGCGGCATTTGATCGCGCAAAACTGCCAACGCATCGCCTATCTCAGCATTCCCACCATGATGGGAAATTATGAACCACGTTATCGGGCATATATCGCAGAAATGCACAAAGCTGGTCTTTCCGCAGAAATCATTTCCATTCAATCACCCGGTGATGGAGATTATCGTAATAGGACAGAGGAAACGTTGAAAAAGTACTTTTCGCTGCATGGCTTTCCCGACGCGCTATTTTGTAGCAACGATGATATAGCTATTGGCGCTTATCGTGTTTTGCGGCAGATGAATCGTCAAATTCCATATGAAACAGCGGTTCTCGGCTGCATGGATATTGAAGAGTCCAAAGATCATGCGCCCGCATTGACATCGATTCGTTTACCGTATGATGCAATCTGCCGGTGTGCCTGGGAAATGCTCACTTCCCGTATCGAAAATCCCAATTTGCCGCCACGCACGAAAACATTCAGCGCGCGCTTGATGATACGTCAATCAACCACGTGTAAAAGTACTTTTGCCGAAACGGATGTAATCACTTAACGGTCGTCATTCCGGCTTACCGCCGGGCAATGAAGGAAATCTACGGAGGAAATGATGTTCGGAACACAGACAATGGAAAGTGCAGAGAGAAAGTATCATGCGTTTACATTAATAGAATTACTTGTCGTTATCTCGATTATTTCTATACTCGCCGCGATACTGTTTCCGGTTTTTGCACGGGCACGGGAAAACGCGCGGAGAACCAGCTGCATGAGTAACATCAAAAACATGGCGCTGGCGATCATGATGTATACGCAGGATTACGACGAACATTTGCCGAGTATTTCGACGTGCGGTCCTGTAAAATTAGAGACCGGATTCAATAGCACTAACTCGTCCGGTTGCACTGGAGGGCAATATCTGCATTTGTGGCAACACACGGTTTATCCGTACGTGAAAAGCGCCCAGGCCTATAATTGCCCCAGCGCGGAAGCGGCGTGGGATGGCCATTATACGGGCCGCATGCCATTTGGCTACAATTATTATATTCGCGGCGATATGCTTGCGGAGATTCAAGCTCCTTCAGAAATGATTATGTTGGGCGATACGGATTCCGATCATTTTGCAAACAGTTATCTCATGCGCCCCGACGCCAACGCCGCAGGCTCTAATGGCGTGAAACCCTATGATCGGCATTTAGAAACATTCAATGTGGCATTCGTGGATGGGCACGCTAAATCACAAAAACTCAAACCATGGATCCCGATTTCAGGAATGGGCGGCGGCGTTGATAGCTGTTGGAAAAGCAGCAAGTGGAAAAAATGGTATCCATTCTGCGAAGGTAAAACGCCGCCTTCCTGGTATGCGGGAGTTTTGGAATAGATATAATTGGGGAAAGTGCTTGGGTTATATATACCTAAGCAAATCCTTTGTCAGCCTGAGCGAAGTCGAAGGCGCAGCATCTGTATTATCCCATTTCGACTTCGCTCAATGTGACAATACAGGGAGATCCTTCAGTCGCTTGAAGCTCCATCAGGATGACGCAAAATTCAAAAGTACTTTTACAAAATCAAACATCATGAATAACAAACAATTGTTAACCCAAATTTTCTGTGCACTCGCTGCAACGGCATCCATCGCTTTCGCGGCAAACGCAGCGCCGTCGGAAATGCAAAACCCGCGGCTCACCTTGCCTTTGATGAGCAAATCCCCTGTTATTGATGGCGCGATCAATGCTGATGAATGGGCGGGCGCGGATCAGATGCAGGGATTTACGCCCTATAAAACCAAAGGATTAGCGCCGCAGCAAGCATCGTTTTGGGTGGGCGCGGATAACGAAAACTTATATCTCGCAGTGCGCTCGGAAACGCCGCCCGGCGGCAAGATATTGAAACGTGCCAATCCCATCAAAAGCGGAGCTTCCACCAGTGCCGTTGCAGCGGATGATCGTATTGAAATCCGTATCGTTCCTGAGCCGGAAGCTGCAGATCGCAAACTGTTCATGGGACTTGTCAACGCCAAAGACGCAATAGCATATTCGGTCAGTTCGCAACGCGGCGGCATTAAATGGGACGGCAAATGGAAAGTCAGCAACTCTATTCAAGATGATTTTTGGGACAGCGAAATTGCTATTCCCTGGAAAGAATTGGACGTTGCAAATCCAGCAGGAAAAACCATGGCGATTCGTATCGGACGCGGTTGGCGACAAACCGCCAGCGGAAAAATAGAAACTGATTGGGGACTGGGACAAACCGCATTCGACGATGTGGCCAGTATGCCGCGCGTGACCTGGCAAGCCAATGCGCCGGTGGTGCAATTGCAGCAATTGCAAGATGCGCCCAATCAACAGATCAATATGCATCTGGCAGTTTCCAATCCCACCAATACCAATTTGCAGTTAAACATTACGTCACGCACAACTCCCGATGGCAGCGCCGAAAGTACTTTTACTAAGAACATCACCTTAACGCCCGGCCAAAACCAACTATTTGAAATCAGCGGTCCCGGATCGGCAAATGAATATCTCAAAACGCATTTACAGGTAGCTTCGCCGGACGGAAACTCAATCTATTATTTGCGTGATTTCGAGTGGCGTATTGATCGTCCCAAAGAAATTTGGAATCTCAATCCCGAAGCGGCCAAACGCACCGCGGTGCAATTCGCCTATTATCCGTCTTTCAATAAGATGCATGTGAAAGTGGATATTTCTAATTTGCCCAATCGTGAACAGGTGAAAGATATCGCGCTGGTTGTGCGCAAAAAGGGATCTTCGCAAAATATCGCAACTATAAATATCAACGTTGACAAAGCTGGCGTTGCAGAAATTTGGGATTGGGATTTACCAGAATTGAATGGCGATTATGAATTGCTCGCCACGCCGCAGGGCATCAAAAGCGACCCGGTTGTTTCCCCCTTCCAGCGTCAGCATTTCGAATGGGAAAATAATACATACGGCACATCGGATATTGTGGTGCCGCCGTTTACGCCCATCAAAGCGCAGGGCAATAATATCGATGTTATATTACGGCATATTCAAACCAACGGCGTGGGATTGTGGAACCAAGTAACGGCGCTGGATAAACCGCTATTGAAATCCCCGATGCGCCTGGAAGCCACAATCGATGGAAAAGTACTTTTGGCGAAAGGGCAATCAAAAGTACTTTCGCACAAAGACACACAGGCAATCACAGAGGCCAATTGGCAGGCCGGCACATTGCAGGGATCCACGCGCAACGAATGGGATTATGACGGCGTGGTAAAAAGTACTTTTACGCTGCAACCCACCGGGCAACCGGTGCAGGATTTAACGCTAATTATTCCTTTGGATAACAAAGCGATGCCGCTGATGCACGCGGCCACTTTTGGCGGACATCATAATTACGCGGGACACACGCCCAGCGGCGAAGGCGTGATCTGGAAAAGTTCGCAAGCGCCGTCCAACAAATTCATTGGAAATTATGTGCCCTATATTTGGCTGGGTGATCCCGAACGCGGGCTTGCCGTGTTTGGCGAAAACGATGCCGGTTGGATTACCGATGACGAAATTGATGCGCAGGAAATTGTGCGCCGAAAAGATGGTACGCTGGAATTGCGTTTACATCTTATTCAGAAATCGGCCACCTGGGACAAACCGCGTCAAATCACCATCGGCCTGCAAGCCACGCCGGCCAAACCGATGCCGGATAACTGGCGTTTATGGATGGTTTCCACTTCCCGGACTTCCACCAGCCAAAGCAAATTAAATGTGCCGGGAATGATGAAGCAGGCGTTTGTCGCATCCACCGGTTATTGGGGCGGCATTGCCAATTCCGGTGATATTTTTCCTGACGATGGCAATCTCGGTCTGTGGGAAGAATTCAAACGGTTGCGCCAAACCGGAAAAGCCGATTCCACCTTTCTGCAGAAATGGAGCGATATCGCCTATAGCAAACTTTCACCAGAAAGTCGCAAGAGCAAGGAAATCCACGCGGTGGCCGGATTACGCGGCATGGTAACGCAGCCGCAGAATGTAATGATTTATACCAATCCACGCGGCCTGCGCGCCGATGTGCCCGATTCGCAAACCTATATTAATGAATGGAGCCGCGACGCCTTTCCGCAACACCAATGGGATTACGCCAAGGGATTTGATTATGGCGTGGATCCTTCCAAAAGCTTTCGCGATAATCGCGCCTGGTGGTATCACCAAAGCATGTCGATTTTCAACGATGCCATATATTGGGATTGCGTCTTTTTGCAACCCAATTACAATCCGGCCACATCCGCAGCTTACGTGCGCGAAGACGGCCAGGTGCAGCCTTCTTCCGGATTATGGAACATGCGGGCGATGGTCAAACGCGGCGCTGTGTTGGCGCAGGAAATGGGTAAGCAAAATACGAATGAAGTGCATATGAGCGGAACCAACATTGTGCCCGTCAATGATTTCGCCGCCACCCAGGCCGATTGGGAATTGAAATGGGGCGAAGGCGATTTTCAGGATAAATTCCCACGCGATTTCATTCAGGCACAATCCATCGGACGGCAGGCGGGATTAGTGCCGATTGTGATTCTTACTCCCAGCTTCATCGTGGGAAATAAAGAAGAAAAAGCCTGGCAATATCGCACCGCCGCCGGCGTTTCATTGACCCATGAAGTAAAACCCTGGTCAAGCAATGGCAGCTACGAAAAGCCCGATTCGTTCTGGGAAAATTATGATAAATTAGTGGAATTCGGCTATGGCCAATCCAGCACGAAAGTTTATAATTATTGGGAAAGTACTTTTCCGGCCACAATCAGCGGAGAGACCTCTTCCCTAATTGTGAGCAAACCGGGCAGTATAATGCTTGTGGTCTGTGATTACGGCGATGGCGGCGAACATGTAATTAATTTGGATACAAAAGTACTTTCGCTGAACGGGCAATTAAAAGCGGTGAATGTGGAAACCGGCAGCGCGATTCCGGTGACCGGCAATACACTCAAAATCAATTTGAAGAAACATGATTTCATGGTATTGCGCATTGATGCGCCATAAAATAAAACGGCATTGTTGCACAGATACGCTTTTGTGCAACAACGCCAAATAAAACAATGAAAAAAGTACTTTTATACCTATTGCCATTACTATTATTCAGCGATGCATTTGCTGCGGATGCTGTAAATCCAGCCATTGAACGTTTCAATCTGGCCATCACTTTCTACGCATCATTCGATGGCCACGGCGAAGCGGATATGTCGATTGGCGACGGAAAACCGTATGGAAATGCGCAGGATTTGCAATATGCCAAAGGTATTTACGGCCAGGCATTAGCGGTGCGCAACAATACATTAATTTACCATGCTACCGACAATATCGATTTGTCAAAGTCCGGCTCGCTGATCATGTGGATTTCGCCCGCGGACGATTGGACCGATGCCGATGCACCAGTGCAATTAGGATTCGCCACCATCCACCATCAAGGCGAAACACTTTTATTGGCACGGCAAGGCGGCAAAAGCAATAGGCAAGCGCTGATGGCGATTTTCGCGCCGAAATTAATGGATATTCAAACGCGCGCACTTACCAAAAATGGCAACACAACTTCCTGGAAAAAAGGCGAGTGGCATTTGTTAGTTGTTAATTGGAGCAAAGACAGTGTGGAACTTTCGGTGGATGGAAATACTTTCATCAAAGTAACCTCCACTTCTCCGGCAATTCCCAGTGATGACAAGAGAACAGACATCAGTGTCGCAGGAAATTCTACTGAAAAATCGCCCTATTTAATTGATGAATTGATGATCTTAAATCGCCCGCTCACCAACGATGAAGTGAGTGAGTTATTTTCTTTATCGAAATAGACGTTGTTGCATAAATAGCGTAAGGGTGTCATTTCGACCGAAGCGAGGAACGAGCGTAGTGGAGAAATCATGCTTTTGGGAATTATTGTGGTACAAAAACGACAAGATTTCTCCACTCCAAAATTTGCTTAGACAAATTTTTCCGGTCGAAATGACACAAAATAATATTTGTGCAACAACGCTGTCGAAATAATACCGCAGCATCTGCTCCTTCCCATTTTATGATGCTCATCTTTGCGGCAAAAAGTACTTTTACCACCTCCCCACTCTACCCTGCTACAATAATTCCTTATGGATTCTCCTACAAATGAAACCGCCGCCCGGCCCATTGTGGGCGTGGTTGGCCTGGGGACGATGGGATTTAGTATTGCCGCGTGTTTGTTGATGCATGGTTATCCGACTATAGCGCTGGCCACTAATGAAGATGAAGCGCGAACGGCGCCGGAGCGATTGCGGATATATTTGCGCGAATTGGAATGTGAGGAAAATATCCGTTTGCTGCAAATGAGCACTGATTATGCAGCTCTGGCCGATTGTGAAATTGTCACGGAATCGGTGATGGAGGATTTGCAAATCAAACGTGAAGTGATCGCTCACATCGAGAATGCCGTGTCGCCTCAAGCGTTGATCGCCAGCAATACTTCCGGTTTGCCCATTTCTCAGTTGCAGGAAAATGCAATCCATCCCGAACGCATTCTGGGAATGCACTGGGCTTTACCGGCGCCGCAATCCAAATTGATGGAAGTGATTTGCGGCGATCACACATCAGCGGCATGCGCCGAACGCGCCTTGCAATTTGCCCGTTGCTGGAAAAAGGATGCCGCGCTGATTCGCAAAGACGTGCCCGGACTGGTGAGCAACCGGATCATGTATGCCATGATTCGCGAGGCCTGCCATCTGGTGGAAAGCGGCGCGGTAACGGCGGCGGATGTGGACACCATTTTGCGTCATGACATGGGCACCTGGGTGGGCTTTGGCGGCATCTTCCGTTTCATGGATCTGACGGGCGGAAAGTTATATGCCACGGTGATGGAATCGCTGTTGCCCCATTTATCGAATGCGCGCGAGCTGCCCGCCATGATGCGAAATTTGCAGCAGGAAGATGCACAGGGCACCGCCAACGGGCATGGCTTTTTTGATTACACGCCTGAAACAGCGCGGGAATGGGATGAAGATTATCTTCATTTTGCGGCGGAAGCGGCAGCGCTGACGGAAAAGTACTTTTCACGGAAGAAAGGCCATTGAATGCCAGCCTACCTCCTCTATTTTTTCCTCTGGACGAACTTTCATCAGTAGGTTATAATACTTACCCGCAACGCCTCGATAGCTCAGTCGGTAGAGCAGAGGACTGAAAATCCTTGTGTCGCTGGTTCGATTCCGGCTCGAGGCACTGTAAAAAAAGATGAAGCATGGTATCCTTAATACCATCTTCATCTTTTTTGGTTTATATGGTTCCTCTACTTGATCCCACTCGCCAATATCAACAACTCAAAGACGAATTAGATGCCGCCGCGCTGGCGGTTTTGTCCAGCGGCCAGTTCATCCTGGGCCCGTTTGTGGAGCGTTTTGAAACCGCTGCCGTGCAAACGCTGGGCGTGCGCCATGCGCTGGGCGTGGCCAATGGCACCGATGCCCTGCTGCTGGCATTGCGCGCTGCCGGCGTGGGCCCCGGCGACGAAGTTATCGTGCCGCCCTTCACCTTTATCGCCACGGCCGAAGTGGTATCGCTGCTGGGCGCAACTCCGGTTTTCGCGGATATCGAAGCGCAGACTTTCAATATCAATCCCGCCGCCATCGAGGCCGCCATCACGCCGCGCACCAAAGCTATTATTCCGGTTCATCTTTATGGCCATCCGGCGCAAATGAAGGAAATCAAAGCCATCGCGGCCAAACACCAGCTGTTTTTGCTGGAAGATGCCGCCCAGGCCTGGGGCGCCACTTTAGATATCGACGGCCAAACACATCATTGCGGAGCCATCGGCGATGCCGCAGGGTTCTCCTTTTACCCCACCAAAAATCTGGGCGCCTGCGGCGAAGGCGGTTTGGTCACTTTTGCCGATGACGCGCATGCGGACACCTGCCGCGCCCTGCGCAATCACGGACAAAGCCGCCGTTACATTCACGACCTCATCGGCTATAACTCCCGCCTGCAAGCGATGCAAGCCGCGCTGTTGCAGGTCAAGATGGCGCATGTGGATGAAGGCAATCAGCGACGGCGTGATATTGCGGCTCAATACAGCAAAGCCTTGCAAGGCACCGCGTTAATTGCGCCATCCGAAAAACCCGGCGCTTATCACGTTTATCACCAATACACATTGCGCGTCTCCGATGGCAGCGCGCGCCGCGATGCCATCACCGCCAAACTCACCGAAGCCGGCATTGGCTGGGCCATTTATTATCCGGTGCCCTTGCATCAACAACCCGTTTATCAAGATCTGGGCTACGCACAGGGCGCTTTCCCGGTGGCCGAACAGGCAGCGGCCGAAGTACTTTCATTACCGATTTTCCCGGAATTACGGGATGATGAAGTGGAATCAGTGATAAAAGTACTTTTGTCCGCATAATCTAATCGCCACGCACATATCTCCCTTTGAACTCGAATAATTCACAATCACGTTAATACAATGTATAAAGTAGTGTGAAATGTAGCTGCACTGCACTGCACTTGCATTTCACACCCTCTCTTAAAAAGTTATAATAAAGCTGTAATATTGTCACAGGATGAACCATGCATTTCATTGCCGGTTTTTGACGTGGCAGGAGGTGGTGTATAAAATAATTTTATCTAACAGATAGATTTTTACCGTCAATCAGTAGCCTTGAAGTATTGAGCACCCCAATTTTAGTAGCCATTCTTCATTGCCTTTTGTTTTCATGTTTCCGGCAATGCATGCGGACGGCCAGGTTTTTGGAGATGGCATAGCGAGGTTTCCCATGCGACTTAGAACAAAACTTATCGTCAGTATCCCCTTACTGGCTGCGACTTTCGGCACCTGCACATCGGCATTTTCGGCTCCGCCGATTGTGGTAATTCCTATTCGTTCAGCTCCTTCCATCACCTCTCCCGCGGCAAATGCCCGCGTTTCATCACCTCTCACAGTTCGCGGCACCGCCGGCAAAAACCATAAGGTTGAAGTGAACGTTAAAGCCACCTATACCGGCGGCGAGCAGGATCTGGGAACATTTCAAACCACCGCCAATAACGATGGCAAGTGGAATACCACTCCCATTAATTTGTGGTTGCCGGAAGGCGCTAAAAACGCTAAATATACCATCTCCGCGGTCCAGTTTGTCAATGACAGAGCGTCCACTCCCAGAACCGTCACGGTGCTACCTCCGCTCAATATCATTTACCGCCCCATCGGAAATCTGCATCTGGCGATACTTGGACCGCGCATCACTGCCCCGGCAGATAACGCCCGCGTTGGCTCTCCATTAACGATTTCGGGGACAGGCAGCAAGAATAGTTCCGTTGATGTTAATGTCGTCGCACACTATACGGCAACGGCCGGAACGCACAAGATTGCCCGCCAGCAGGATCTGGGAACTTTCCGGGCAAATACCGGCAATGACGGCAAATGGAAAACTTCTCCGGTGAATTTGTGGCTTCCTGAAAATGCTAAGAATGCGCGTTTCGAAATCAAGGCCACGCAGAAAATCGGCTCGCGTAATTACACCTCTAATGTGATCAAAGTGTTGCCGCCGCTAAACATCAAATTGATTCCCATCAATCCGTCGCTGTTCCGCCCGGCTCCCACCATCACATCGCCCACCGACAACGCGCGCGTGCGGTCTCCGCTAACCATTAAGGGAACAGCAGGCAAAGGCAATCAAGTGGAAGTGACCGTGAAATCCACTTTCACCGGCGGCGAGCAACATCTGGGCACCTTCACCGTCAGAGCAAATAGCAGTGGCAAATGGCAAACCACGCCCATCAATCTCTCAGCACCATCGGGCGCCAGAAATATCAAGTATGTGGTCAGTGCCCTGCAAATGACGGACGGCAAAAAGTCACTTTCAACAAGTATTCAACTGTCACCGCTCGGCATCATCGTGCCAATGCCAATGCCGCAAATTGTTCCGGTTCCTCAAGTTACCCAGCCACACTCCAACGCCAAAGTTAATTCGCCATTCAGCGTACGCGGCACGGGAATCACCGGGGACAAAGTGCGGGTAAACGTTATCGCCAGCTGGAAGGAACGCGTGGGATTCACCACCAAAAGCGGGCACAGAGATCTGGGCACACACACCGTGAATGTCGATACCCACGGCAAATGGCAAACGCCGCACTTCACGCTCAATACGTCAGGGCGCGCTTATGATATTCAATACACCATCCAAGCCGTGCAACTCTCCGGCAGCAAAACTTCCGCCGCGACCACAGTAAACGCGAAGGGAAACGAGTAGCCTCGCAAAAGTACTTTTAATAGCGCCCGTTGGTTTATCCTAAAGTACTTTTGGGATAAACCAACGGGCGTTTTTATATGTCCGCCGGAACGCCCAATTCATAAATTCCACGCGATCCTTCATGATTGGAATCCAGTGAAATAACATCCCCCGCGCGGTTCCAGCGCGGATGCAAATCGCAACGGATATCGAGATTGTCCCGTTCATAGGAATATAGCTTTCCCAAATGTCTCGCTTGTTGATTTGCCAGATTATACGTAAATAATTGCTGATAGCGTTCCTTATCAGGATAGCTATCATATAACACCCACTTTCCATCAGGCGAATAATTACAATGACCGTCACTCAAAAAAACGGCAGGATCAATAGCATATTCCTCGCCAGTGCGATCATTCCATTCATACAATTGAACGCCTTGCTCACCACCCGCATAAATCATCAATACTTCGTCGTTTTTCCAGTGATAATGCGACGCGACAATATAGCCATCTTTAATAGCACGTAAATTGCCACCATCAATATCCGCCGTAATCACAACGGTCTTCCATTTCAGATCAATTCCTGCAACAGGGAAGAATCGCACCAACGCCACAAAGCGGGTTCCCGATGGATTCAACGTGATATGATTCACCAGTATTTTTCGATTTGGTTCTGGCAGCCATTGATTGGTGAATTCCCAAATTTGTTGCAATGATAAAATCATTTTTACCGAGCCATCACGAAAATCCTGCAAATAAATTCCATCATCTTCCGGATGATTCTGTTCTCTCCATGGATCAACTATTCCAGCATATCCATAGCCGGGGCGAAAATCAAACATGCGGCTAAAATTAACACTCAACGCATAACGCCCCCGCCGATCCACATTCGCCACCGGCATCGGATAGAAACGCTTTTGTCCATTATTGATATTTAAAATACAGCTACCAAAAGTACTTTTATCGCGCACATTAAAAATGATCTCGTCGCTATCACCTAACCATTGCAACATCGAACCCTGCTGAAAATTCCATGCGGTAGTTTGTGCAAGCGGCGTAAAAGTACTTTTCCCGCGTTCGATAAACCCCACTTCCGCTACATCATCTTCTCGCGGCAAACGATCCCAAAACGGCACGCGATGCGCCAGATGCAATTGGTCATTTTTGCTGAAAGCCGGAACATCATAATAGCCAAAGAAATAATGAAAGCCGTCTTGTGGCGAAAGGCGGCGGAGTTGTGGAATTGTAGTGGTGATCATAATAGCTATTTTTCAAGAATAATTGTGCCACTGGCAATTGGCGCTAAAGTCAGTTTCAAAATGCCATCCTGTATTTGCGATTGAATGCCAGAAACATTATTAGCCAGATGGTAACCTGCCGGGATTTGCAATTGCAGCGTTTGCGGCTTATCTTCCGATTTGTTCACCGTCATCACATACAGTTTATTCTGATATTGCCAGGCTTGGTATTGCGCGATCAGCGGCAGGGAGAGATACAATTTGCCATCGATCATTTGCATTTCGCTTTGCGCTGTGGAAGGAATAACCCGCTGTAAATTAATTTTATCATCATGCAAAATGACATCGGTAAGCCCGCTGATTTCCTGAACAGTTTTCTTCACATCCGGCCAGCGTTTGTTGAATGCTTCCTGGCTATACACACGCTTACCGTTTTTATCCTGCGCGAAGAATAGCCAGTGATAGGCATAATAAATTAAACCTTTGGAGCCGTTAATCAAAGACTGATAAGACATATTGCGCATTTCATCGAGCGTTGGATTTTTGTCATTGTGTCCTGCGTATACAGGATTAAATATCTGCACTACGGACCAAGTTCCCTTCGTGCTGCCCGTGGCGCGCGTGGTTTCTTTCGTCCAATAAGTCACAAAATCCAGATCCCTGCTATAACCAACCGGATAGGGATCCATGCCTAACACATCACTCATGTGAATATACTCGCCGTTAATTTGAGGCTTGTTTGAAACAATGTATGCCGGATGGTCGCCATCGATATCCCATATCTGATCATATCTCGATTGAATTGCCTTTAACCATTCTCCGCCCATTTCGTCATTAATATACCATGCCAATAATGCCGGGGAATTTTTGACCTGTTCGATTTGCGCTTTCGCAGCCTCCTGTCCGGAAAGCCCGTTAATCGGATAATGGCCATGACCGTCATACATATCTTTTACCGAATAAATGACATACATGTGATTCTTCTGTGCCAACTGGAGAAATGCCGGGCCGTCTTTGATTGGCGTGCTGGCATAGCCATAACTCAAGACAGTATTCAATCCCGCATCCGCCATGCGTTTCAAATCAGCGTCACCGGCATTGGCATTATGACCACCTCCAGATCCATGCGGTCCTGTATAAGCACCCAACGGAAAAAATCTTTTGCCCTCCACCACCGTAAATCCCTGCGCGTCAATATATACCTTTGGCATCACTGCTACGACGCAAATGGGATATTCCTGGCTTTCCGACACCTGGCCATCGGAGCTTTGCAATGTTTGCCTGAGAAGATAACGACCCGCCGTCAAATGCACCGGCGGCTTAATCGTTATCGTTGATACCTGATCACGCACCGAAATCGTATCGTTCTGTGATAAAAGTACTTTTCCTGCCGTGTCAATAATCGATGAAGACACCCGAATCGCCTGCTTCCATTTAGGATGTGCCTTCGCCTCGATATCTACGCGCCAGGGGGTGCTGTCACGCGGCAGAAGCATCCCGTGGTAGTTCGGATATTTGAGGGTAAAAGCAAATGTCACCGGCGCTACGCGGCGCACCTGGACATTATCAAACCACGCTTCGCCCGTGCTACCCTTGCGCAAATAAACTCCCACCTGGGTGCTTCCCTCGTTATCGGGAACGAGATACTCACCGGAAATTTGCGTCCAGCCGAAGGTCCCATTCAGTGCCTGCGGAAAGCCACCATAGGGAGTTCCCGCAATATGAGTTCCTTGCGTGTCCGTGCTTTGCACAAAGATACCCGCCCCACCGCCAACCACATTTTTCCCTTTCACCCAAACACTGAAGTCTAATACCTGCCCGGGTTTCACATCCAATTCCTGTGTAAAAAATGTATACCGTTGGGGATCCGTATTCTTGTAATATAAGCTCTGGCTTCCGCCCTGCGACGAAGTTTTCACAGCTTGTGCTGCATTATTGCTAATTTTCCAATGCGCGCTGCCCGCTTCAAAGCCGCCATTCTGCACAAGATTTGTCTTTGATGCTTGCTGCGCATTCACGCCGCGAGCCATCGCCAACGAACATAATCCCACTGCCACCCAAAAGTACTTTTTCATAATTGAACCTTGCGTTTTCAAGCATTCTCTCATGCAAGCCGGGAATGCCCTTATTCGATCTTCTTCATTCTCCATTAATTATTAATATTCCAGGCGCCGTGATCTGACTTTTTGGCTTCCGCATACATCACGGATGTTTTTAACCATTTCACATGACCATCCGCAAAAGCCACATTCACGCCATCAAAATGACGTCCACGCATGCAATCCTCCGGATAATAAGTGCCGCATTGCGAGCTATTAATACCCCGCAATTCTCCTACCCCGGGAATATACCTGCCAAACTTTACTTCCGATGCGGTAAGATAACTGCTTTGCAATTGCCACATTCCCGCGTCGAAAGCCCAGTAGATATTGGCGGGCGAGGCAATACTGGACATCCTGGCCGGTGTTCCCGTTTCTTCCGGCGAAATCAAGTAATTTAACCCATAGTTTCCATACCAGGGATTAGATGGCGCACTCAATGATCCATTCGGACAGTAAAAGAGTTGTTCGGATTTAACATAGGGTTGAAGGACTCTAAACCAGTAAATTAAACTTTGACCGGTTGATACTCCCCAACCCGTGTCATCCGCATCGAAAGTCCGCCTGCTGAACGGATACATCTCATCATAATCCTGCACATACATCATCATCCCCAGACCGATTTGCTTTAAATTACTTAAACAACTGGTGCGGCGCGCGTTTTCCCGTGCCCTGGCGAATACCGGGAACAAGATTGCAGCGAGTATTGATATAATCGCTATAACAACAAGAAGTTCTATCAGCGTAAACCCTTGGGCTTGCCGGGTTTTTCCATTCTTCATCGCACTCCTCCAAATTGGTTCGATGTAGATATTATTCCACCAAAACATCGCTTTATAACAGCATTTGCAGAGAAATACCGTCCGTTCCGTTAGGATTTGCAACCATCCGTTTCACAATCCGAACATTTCATATATACGCATTTCGCTGAACGCGCAAAAAGTACTTTCCTGAATGTTGACCTTTTACCGCGCGACTTCAAACATTACGGTTTGTTGCTGTCCGGTGATCATTTCCTGCACCTGGACTTGCCATTTGCCCGGCGCGTCATTAGGAGCAATGTTTAATTCTATATTCAGTGCACCATGCGCTGCGCCGTAATAACCGCTCTTTTCCGCAATGCGGCCCTGCACATCTGTAATCGTGACCTTCAGCGGCGCTACGGCATCCAATGGTTTTTCCGCGCTATCACATAAAAGTACTTTTATGTGCGCTTCGCCGCCGCGCCTGACGGAGGGCGATGCCTGCACCTGCAATTTGCCCACTGGTTTATCCATTATCAAAAACACATTTCCTTCGCCTGCTGCCAACTCTACCGGGAAAAGTACTTTTCCATCTTTGCGCGTTATGGCCACTTGCTGGTGTTTCATCAAATCATAGACAAACACCGCACTGCGGGGTAAGGTGATTTGAGCCGTTGAAGGCAGGCCTTTTTCCATCACCATTTGATATTGCCCCACATAATCGCCGTAGGTGCGTTGATCGTTAACGGTAAACAAATATTGGCTGTCGCCGAATTGGCGCAAGCGCATGATGACATCGGGATTACTGCTGCTAACCGGAAATGCATAGAACGCATCCAGCTCATTTCGGAGTTGCTTTGCTTCGGTCAATAGCGCTGCTTTAACGAGATGCGGTTTGCTGTCATTGCCGCGAATAATGCTTTTCAACAAAATATCGGGCATAATGCCCGGGGCGAGACTATCATCACCAATCACAATGCCGCCACCTTGCTGGAACTGGCGAATTTGACCGGCAACACTTTGTGATAACACATCGCAATCCATCAGAAAAAGTACTTTGTATTGCCCCAGCCCTTTTTGTTCGATGGTTTCGTCATAAATCACCTTCGGCTGCAAACCGGCATATTGCGCGATGGCATAAGAATCAGCGCCCCAGCCGCGCCCCCAGCCATAAGTGCCGCGCAAGGCAAACATCTGCGAGGTGAAACTTTCCAGAAACGCCACATCGGTGGGATAATCAGGAACTTGCTGCAACATCGGCCCCAGCGGTTTGACCACGTTTTGATACAACGCCGTCATACGCGGCCGCGCTGCGGTGTTGGTGGTGACATACGATTTTTCGGTATATCCCAGACGGTCTCCCAACGATGCCCAGCCGTGATTTGCAATCGCCTGCACCGGCCTGGCCAGTTCCAGCCAGGTGCCTTCGCTGAGATGATCCGGCGCGATTGTGATGTATTGGGCTTTGGGCGAAATCTTCTCCCATTCCGCCTCATGGCCTTTGACGGGCGGCTTTGTCACCTGCTGGCGCTTCCAGATAATCTGAATCATATTCATCACCTTTTGCCCCGGCTGACCTGCCGCCATCGCAAACTGTTCATCTGCGGCCAAACCAACATTCAACGGGTTGGGATAGGAATAAGTCCATTGATTTAAAAAGTCCACATCGCCGCTACTGCCATAAATACTCGGCGCGCGCACCGAAGGATCAAACCAGGTAAAACGTGATTCCTGCCCGGCTGACTTTGCATTCTTTAATCCATCATTAACCAGCGAATTGAGTTTCGGCCATCCATCGCCTCCCTTCCAAAACCATTTGTAATATTGCAAAATGGGATCATCATCCGGGATGATGCGGCTGGCTGGAAAATCCGGCAACGAATGATAGGAGATGCCACGCGCGGATGTTACTTGAGACGGAATATCATGGCCACTAAAATCGCGATAGGCCTTTTTATCGATCTCGTTAAAACTGGGTGCAGTATGATCGCGCACTTCGGTGTGAATCAATGTCCCCTTCCAGCCGGGCATATCGCCATAGGAATGCGCCAGCGACGCACCGGTGTTGGAGGCCAGTTTCTGAATTTCAGGATACAGGCCATCGGTATCATTAATCTTTTTCCCCAGACGATCCGATTTATTAAATTCAGGATGAGCGGAAGAGGCCCATCTTCCCGGCGACACCGAAAGAAAACCATCCACGCCAACCTGCATCATTTGATCCAGCCGTCTGCGAATGGTAGGAACTTTGTCATCCGGCATTGCTCCGCCCGCTCCATTCTCCCAAATGTAGCTATTATCCGCGGCGCCATACATAAGCTGCCCGGTATATCCAATACTCGCCAGCTCTGTATAACTTTTTATATTATAACTGCGGTTGGCAACGCCCCACATAATGATGGGCAATTGATTTGGTAAATCTCGTGACACGATATGCACCGGAATCTGTATCGCATCGCCCGCATTATTCTTTGTATCTGTTTTGGGCGCTATAGTTACTTCATAGGCCCCTGGCCGTAAACGCGTGTTCAATGGCACATCCACAAAAGTACTTTTACCGGATGGCAATTCCGGCAAGGCAATATCACTACTTATTCCCTCCGTGGAAACATGTAACGATATATCTTTATACGAAAATTCGGAATCATTGGTGACCTTGATTCGCGCGCTGGCATTATTTTCCATGCGATAAAACGCGGTGCGTGAATCAACCGCGTTCAAAAGTACTTTTCCCGAGAAATAATGAACAGCCGTATTCAACATACGCACTTCATCGATCTTCCCCAAAAAACGATGTCCCAGACTGCCATAACGATCGCCAATAACCAATTTATATTTACTGGGTGTTATCGCATTACGATTTTTTAATTGTGCTTTTCCGGCAGGAGATTTATTCACATAAAACGTTGCGCCCCCTTTGCCATCGTAGGCGAACGTGAGGAGATACCAGTGACCGGCTTCAAAATGCTGCGGGTCCGAACGAATCACCGCAGTGCTTTCACCAAATCCCAACTGCGCCTCAATCACGCATCCACCCTTTTCCTGCGGGCGCAATAATAGCAGATAACCGGTATTGGCACTTGGCTTGTCGCTCGAATAATTATAGTATTTTTTATCCAACAAAAAGGCGCTGCTCTTTTTCCACAATGACACATCGGGCGAAATCCACATTTCAATACTGAAGGCATCTTTCGGATTGAGATCAGCTGCATTCTTTGTATCAACGCCCTGGCGTGCATCGCCAGCCTGCACTTTTTCTTCAATCAATAAAGCGCCACCCGATTTGCCCTCCTCAACAAAATGACTATCTTTACCAAGCAATGTAAGGGTGTGGCCGTTTCCCGAAATATCCTGAGCCGGATTTTCACCATCGAAATTCCATGCCGCGATGACGGAAGCATCCCCTTTCGCACCCTCTTCTGCCGCACATGCAATCATGGCAGAAAACGAAAATACCGCAATTGCAACGACAAGAGAGAATACAGACAACCGGTACATATTGGTCTTCATAAAAGTACTTTTATCACACCTCATGCAATGACGGTTCAAGCGAACATGTTCAACGGTTTCAAACATAACAGTACACTACATCCTTTCCAATCGAAACACACCGCTGGCAACAGATGGCAGGGTAAAAGTGGCCTGGCGGTTTATAAAAGTACTTTTAATCTCGCCTTGATTGGTCGTGGCGATACGCCAACCAGCTGGCAAGGTAAGGGTGATGCTTTTTTCTTCGTAATACGGATTGGCCAGCAAAAGCAACAGCTGATTTTCATCCTTCCAGGCGCCCACTTCGATTGAGGCATCCTGCGGCGACTCTAACGGCACCTTTTTATTCGCCAACACCACAGGCACAATTTGATTGATTTCTGCTGTCATCTTCACGGCGTCCTTCCAGCGCCTGTTAAAGATATCCATGTCTTCAGTGCTTTTATCGCGCGGCCGGCTTTTCGTATACATCAAATCGTAATAGGAATACCAAATCAATCCCTTTGCACCGTTGATAATGGCTTGATAGGCCTGATTGCGTAACTCATCCAATGAAGGCGGATGCACTTTGCTGTCCGGACGATACACATGCCAATCCATAAGTTGGGGCACAATCCACACACCTTTTGCGCCACGCACTGCATCGACGGCAAGACGGGTGTTACGAGAAGTCTTCGTTAAATTGGCGCTACCCACAGGATAAGGATCCGCGCCCAGAATGTCCGTATTGTCGAAATGCTTTGGCATCATCCCTGCCTTGTCCTGAACCAGAAATGTTGGATGATTAAAGTCGGCCTGTTGGATTTTTTGATAGGCCGCACGCAACGCAGGAAGGTCGCCCGTGTCGGGTTCATCACTGGTATACCAGGCCAGCAACGCCGGCTTATTACGCAAGAGATCCACATACTTTGTTGATTTTCCCGAATTATACACAACCTTCAAATCGTGCTTTGCAGCGCGCGCCAGATAGGCATTAGGATCCTGGGAATTGTAGCTGAGAACCGTATTAAAGCCACCTTCGGAAATGCGTGCGAGATTGTCATCCGAAGTTTGCGGCGCATGCAAATATAGCCCCATGGGAAAGAAACGCTTTCCATCCACCACTGTAAAACCGTCCTGATCGATATACACTTTGGGCATCGCCGAGACGACCTGGATACGTTGCTGATTAACACGGTAGGTTTCGCCATTGGGATCAATAATATTCTGGGTGAGGACGTAATTACCCTTTGCCAGACCCTGGGGAGCTTTCATGGAAAGCAGGACTTGTTGCTCCGTGGAAGCGACGGAATGCTGCTGCTTCAAAAGTACTTTTTGTTCAGCATTGGTCAAAGTAGTGATAATTTTAAGCGGATTCTTTTTCCAATCTGCCGCCGCGTTAATTTGCACTTGATACTTCCAGGGCGATGTGTCACCTTGTTGAACAATGCCACGATAATTGGGATAAAGCAGCGAAGAGATGAACGGCGGCGGCGTCACTATGCGCACTTCCACATCGTCAAACCACACCTTGCCCGTGGCGCCTTTCTTGAGAAAAAGTCCTACAGACGATCCCGTCGTGTTGGGGAGAACGGTATATTCTCCCGTCACCTGCTTCCAATCAAATGTTCCCTTGATACCACCGGGATATGAGCCGCCCATGAAGTTGACGCCCGCATAACTTTGCATATAAAGGCCAGCGCCACTTCCACCTACGCCTTCCCCTTTTACCCAGACGCTAAACTGCAAGTGTTGCCCGGGTTGCACTTGCACATTTTGAAAAAAGAGCTTGTAGCGGCTGGCGCTTGGGTTGTCGTAAAAGAGGCTGTGGTTTCCGCTATGCGCGATATCACTGACCACCACTGCGCTATCCGCTGAAATCTGCCAGTGCAATGCGCCTTCTTCGAACCCCGCATTTTTCACTAAATTCGGCCCCAGACCTGGCTCCGGGATTTTCTGAGATAACGCTGGCACGACATTAATCGCCAACACAACAGCGGACATCCAAAAGTACTTTTTCAGGTTATTCTGTCTCATTATATTTTTCAAGAATCTAATCCTTTCTCATTTGTTATCGAGTTACGCTTTTCTGGCAAGACGCCCAGTCTATCGTTTCATCAATCGAAACACACCGCTTCCCACAGATGGTAATTTAAAGGTCGCTTGGCCGTTGGCAAAAGTACTTTTAATTTCGCCCTGATTAGCATTACCAATTGTCCAGCCATCAGGCAACTTGAAAGTGATGCTCTTTTCTTCATAATAGGGGTTCGCCATTAAAAGCAACAATTGATTTCCATCCTGCCAGGCACCCACTTCAATCTGCGTATCTTTCGGTACGTCCAAAACTGTCTTCTTATCCTCCAAAACAACCGGAACAACCTCATTAATCTCTTCCGACATCTGCGTGACAAGTGCCCAGCGTTCTTTGAAAAAAGCCATGTCCAGAGGCCCTTGTTTATAGGGCGATGAAGGATACATCAGATTATAATACGAATAGAACAGCAGGCCTTTCGCGCCATTGATGATAGCTTGATATGACTGGTTGCGCATCTCATCCAAAGTGGGCCAGTGCCCGCTTGTCTTGTAAGGGTAATTTGCCCAGTTCATCAATTGCGTAACGATCCACACGCCTCTAGCTCCCCGCGCGGCATCAACGGCGATGCGCGTATTGCGGGATGTTTTTGTTAAATTAGCGCTACCTACCGGATAGGGATCGGCGCCTAATATATCGGTGTTATCGAAATGCTTTGCCATCATCTCCGTTTTGTCTTGCACGATGAAGATGGGATGATTGACATCGTCCCGCTGAATATTTTGATAGGCTGTGCGCAGGGCGGGAAGATCGCTCATTCTGGGCTCGTCACTGGTATACCATGCCAATAGGGTCGGCTTATCACGCATCTGCTCCACGTATTTTGTGGATTTCCCCGAATTATAAATGACTTTCAAATGGTGCTTTGCCGCTCGTTCCATATAGGCATCAGAGTCTTTTCCCGGCCCATAATCATAAGTCAAAATCGTGTTGAAACCACCTTTCGCTATCCGTTCCATGTTCTCATCTGTCGTGCCCGGTGCATGCAGATAAAGGCCCATCGGAAAAAACCGTTTGCCATCGACAACCGTAAACCCCTGTCGATCAATATAAACCTTGGGCATTTTCCCGACAACATTGATAGTTTGTTGATCGGCGAGATAAACCTTTCCATGAGGATCGGTAATGTGTTGCGACAAGGTATATTTCCCTGTTGGCAAATTTGCCGGCGGCTCCAGTGAAATTACGATGGATGGGGAAGAAGCGGCAACAGAATCTTTTTTTTCCCAAAGTACTTTTCCCGCATTATCCATCAGCGTGTTGGTGATTTCGACCGGAACATTCTTTACATCCGCTGTTACATTTATTTGCACCTGATACTGCCACGGCTGGCGGCTGCCCTGCATTACGGTATTACGGTAGTTGGGATATCGCAAATAGGAAACAAAAGGAGGCGGCGTTACCGTTCGCAATTCAACATCATCAAACCAGACTTCTCCAACGCCGCCTTTGGTGATGTAAACGATCACCTCGGTGCTCATGGCTCCCTGCGGCACGGTATACGACGTTTTGCTTTGCTGCCAGTCATGAGTGCCCTTAATGCTACCCCCCGATGCGAACGAGCCCAGCAAGTATTTCCCTTGCGCATCATAACTCTGCAGGCAAATTGAGCCGCCTCCGCCACTAATATTTGACACCTTTATCCACGCACTCAATTGCAATTTCTGGCCGGGCGTCAATTTGAATCGCTGCGAAAACAGTCTATATTTTTGGGAATCTTCGTTTTGATAATACAAACTATGACCGCCGCTATGCGCCTGATCGCCTACCACAATTGCAGTGTCTGAAGCAATATTCCAATGCGCGGCGCCTTCTTCAAAACCGCCATTCTGAGTTAGATTCGGTCCCAGTTGCGCCATAGGCCGCGGAGCCTCCTGAGCAAATGCCGCATTTGCTAACATCAGCAACATAGTTACCATAATATAAAAGTACTTTTTAATCGCTATTGCTTTCCAATAATGATTCACGCTGATTCCCTCTCCAAGACCCGCCGCTGTTTTCATGAAAGGCTTTTTCATCCTTGTTCTGCTCATCTTCCTAACTGATATCATCCCAATATTTCTCGAAACAGGCTCCGCTGGTGCCAGGACAATTCACCATGGGAGCATTTTTGCCAAGCCACTTAACGTGCCCGTCAGCAAATGCTATGTTCACGCCATCCAAATGGAGATGAAAATTGTACCTGCCCGGATCGGCAACCATCGCGGTGATGCGGTTACCGGTAACATAGGTGCAATACTGGTCATTACAATCGGTAAGTAAACCCGTTTCAGAAGGATTATTTAAGCGCGATTCTGTAATGGGCATGGTGCCATGACTGCCCCACATATTATTGATTTGCCTGTTATATCCATAACCGCCATATTGGGAATTCAGCTGCGACGGACACACAAATATCTGCACACTCTTTGTGTATGGCATCAACAAATCCATCCAACTCATAATTTTGCCCGACGCATGAGGCGCGGCATGCCCATCACTCACGGTAAATACGCCGCACGGCATATTATCGCAATAAGGACTTCCTTTAATTACACCCGATCCGTTATGAGATAAGCTATCCACAACCGCCACCGGGAACCTTCCATCATAATCCTGCACATACATCATCATGCCCAAGCCGATCTGCTTGAGGTTGCTCAAGCAACTGGCCCGCCGCGCGCTCTCTCTTGCCCTCGCAAATACAGGAAATAGAATTGCTGCCAACATTGAAATAATCGCAATAACAACAAGAAGTTCTATTAACGTAAACCCTTTAACCTTGCACTTTTTCGCATTCGTCATAACCGCCTCCAAAACTAATCGATTACATTGAGTATTCCACCAAACCCACCGTTCCTAACAGGGCTTTTACAGAAATAACCATCAAAAACATTTGGTTTACCCAACATCTATTAGGTTTCGACTCCCTTTTGAGGCAAATGCTCCTGTCGATATGCAGTTGGCGACTTGCCGTAGCGTTTTTGAAAAGCCGTGACAAACGTGGACGTGTGGGCATAGCCGCAGTAGACGCTGATCTGGCGGATATTGAACGTGGATTGTTCCAGAAGCTGGCAGGCACGCTCGAAACGTTTATTGACAATAATCTGCCAGACCGTGCTTTGCAGGTGTTTGCGAAAGAGCCGCCCCAAATGCGTGGGCGACAAGTGGACGTGGCGCGCCACTTGTGACACGGTCAGACCGGTATCTTTAAACCGGTCATCAATATAATTTAAGGCGCGCTCAATCACCTGTTCGCCCCCCTCATTTGGAACCGTTTGCGGCATGCCATCGATGACCAATGGAATTTCCGGCTGCTCGTGAATGCCGCGCAATGTGTGCAATAGCAAAATCTGCATCGAATATTCGAGCATGGATTGATAAAACGCATTCCTGCTTTCAAACTCCGCCGAAATACGCTGGGCGATTGGCCACAATTGAGAAGTGGGAACAAACACAAAGGGATGCTCCCAATGTTGCCCTTCCGCCGTGCTGCAAAAATGGCAATTAGCGCCGGTCGGCGTCACATGCATCCAGAAGATTCGCGAATGCGCCTTCTCGGGATGAGGGCGCTCCCAGTGTAATCCGCTCATTGTCACCGGAACTCCGGGAGGCATCCAAAACATGGTTTTGGGCGGCATCGAAATCACCCAGCGCGCCGGTTTGATGTTTCGCTCCTGGCACATTTCCTCCGTTACGCTTACCACTAAATCCACCTCTCCCTCCATCACGCATCCCCAATAAGGCACACTGTAGGCATTGAGATTATTATCGTGCCAGTGGCGCACCCGCACATCTCCGCCGATGCCATGCAGTGCAGGTAACGGCGCCGTGGGAATCTCGCGGACTTTAATCCTGGTTTTTTCGCGCGTCACGATAAACGGCGGTGGATCGAGCGAAATCAACGGAACTCCTTCCTGCACCCATGGAATCACCTTTGTCTGAATCGCCTCCAACAACTGTCGCTCAAGAAAATTAAATTCACGTGACATAATAAAAGTACTTTTACTGTTTACAATTTATTTACGTTCACTGCGAAGGTGTCCTTTCAAGAAGTAGAGCCAAGCTCCGCTTGCAAAGATAAGAAATGAACCTCGACGTCATTCCCGAATGACACAATGACCTAACTTATAGAAGATCATCTGCAGGTTCTTCGATGCATCACTTCATTGCCATTCAAGCCCCTTCGCGCAAACAGGCTTCAATCAACTTCTCCAGCCCGCCTTTCGCAAACGGCGTCTGCCATACCTGATATATATCTTTTTCATACAACGGCGCTGGTGGCAAATAGCCGGACGCTGAACCGTTCGCCAGATTGATAACCGCCACCGCGCGATTCGCAAAATGAGCGCGCAATGATGTTTGTAACAACGAATACGATTCATTGGGCGCCGCGAAGATAATGCCATCGCCAATTTGCCATACCCACAAAGGCGATTTCGCCGTAGATCCATTTCCCACTTTGCAGCGGACGTGCATTTTGCGCGTTAAACGTTCCGCCAAAACGCGATCCTTGCACTCTGCAATCTGCCGTTCAATTTCCTGCAAGGACGGCAAATCGTCTTTCAGCGGCAAATCTATTTCTATTCTTTTTGTATACAACTTTTTATTTACAGATGCGGAAACCATCTTCCAGCAAGCCAGTGGCGCGCCCGATTCCACCACGCCGTCATATTGCAATTGTTGCCCGGGCGGTAACATTCCTTCCAACACCGATAACGTAGCATAACCCAACTGGCGGCCTTGCGCGCGGATGATTTCCAGATCATCGGTATAGGTTCTGGCCGGTTGCAATTCGCCGGACGCGCCTTGCAAAAACATTGCTAATCCGCCGGTCGCGTCTTCCACCGTTTGATAAAACGCGCCCACCCAATCCGGCGAAATCAGATGATTCTGCCAGGCCAGCGTCGTGGGATGGCAGGCGTAATTGGCAATCGTCAAAAGTACTTTTCCCACGCCGTCGCAAACGCGGCCCACCAACAAGGTGTCATCCGCGGCAGCCGCCGGATTAAATCCGCACACAATGCGATCCTTTTCGGGATCGGGTAAATCACGATTTCGCGCCAGCAAGCATCGGCCATAATCCCATGTCAGCGTGGAAAGTACTTTTGCTTCCAGCGCGCGCTGGCAGGCGCGGAGAACAGCATCGCGCACCTGATCCAGATACGCGGAAATGAATTCTCCGCCGGGTTTATCTTTATCGTCACTGGTGATGCCGGGGCCAGAATGCGTGTGCGTTAAATTAATAATCACGCGATCTTCCGTCAATCCGAATTCCTCCAAAACCGCGCCGCGAATGCGCCATTCATCCTCCGCCGATTTCCACCAGCCCAAATCCAGCGTCACCAAAATCAGTGGCTTTTCCTCCGGCGCGCTTTGCAACGTCATCGCCACCGCGCGCAATGGCACATCAACGCCATCCGCAACATCGTGGCTGGCGGCGCCCCAATTGCGCGCATAAATCCCCGCCGGCGGCGTGATGTCTTCCCGCGCCACGCCGATGTAACCTTGAAAACTATCGTTGTTATACATCCATTTTTCGCTCATCGAAATCCTTGCCGTAATCTCCAGTTGTGGTTAAATAAGCATACCATGACCTCAACTCACTTCAATGCCGCGGATTTTGGCGCCATCGGCGACGGCGTCACCAAAACCACCAGCGCACTGCAAAACGCCATCGACGCCTGTCACGACGCCGGCGGCGGAAAAGTACTTTTGCCCGCAGGAAATTATTTGAGCGGCACGCTTTATCTCAAGAGTAATGTCGAATTACACCTTGCGGCTGGCGCGCGTATTCTGGGCAGCGCTGACATCGAAGATTATAACGCCGAAGATATCTTTCCGGAAAACGTCGCCTTCAGCAGCGAAAATGTAACGGCGCGGCATCTCATTATCGCCTATCGCCAGGAAAATATTTCCATCACCGGGCAAGGTATTATTGATGGTAATTCGACGCAGTTCTTTGAGCCGTTACCGGAAAACATCACCGCCAGTTATCGCCATAAGTCCGGCAATTTCCCCATCAAAAATTCGCGGCCCGGTCAGATGATTTTCTTTTGCCGCTGCAAAAAAGTAGCGGCGCGTGATGTGCAATTGGTAAATTCGCCCTATTGGACATTCTTTTTACTGGGTTGTGAAGATGTGCAAATCCGCAGCTTATTAATCGATAATCCACCGGCCACGCAAAACGGCGATGGCATTGATATTGATTGCTGTAAAAATGTCACCGTCAGCGATTGCATTATCCGCTCCGGCGATGATTGCATTACCGTGCGCGGCAATATGCGTAAGCTCGGCGAAGGCGATTGGATTTGCGAAAACGTCGTTGTCAGCAATTGCATTCTCCGCACGCCATGCAACGCCATCCGCGTTGGCGTCGGCGATGGGCACATTCGAAAAGTACTTTTTAACAACATCAATATTCCCGACGCCAGCCGTGGTATTAGCATTATTTCTTTGTATCGCAAAACCAATAATTCGCATCATGGCACTCAGATTGAGGATATACACTTTTCTGACTTTTTGATGGACGTGGATGTGCCGTTCACCATAGGCACAGGTCACGGTTCAGAACACCCTGCAGCTGTTAATGATATTACTTTCCGCCATTTCAGAATCATTGCGCAGGCCGGTGCACAATTAGTTGGCACGCCAGAAACACCCGTAGAAAAAGTACTTTTACAGGATATCGACTGGCTGGTACGAGGCGGTTCGGATAATACAGAATTCCAAAAAACGCTACCAGAACCACTTTCACATCACGGCTATCGCGGCCGCAATGGTACACCTGCTCTGCCCTGCGCATTGTTGGGCACGTATATAACAAATCTACAAATAGCGAATTGTGAACTGCGCTGGGAAGATCCTGCAGCGGTGTGGCGTGAAGGTCTTTTGCTACAAAACATAGCAACTGTTGATTTGAATAATCTTCATTTGCGCCAGCCACAAGAAAATAACGGCACAGCTATTGTGTCCCAGAATGCATCACAGATTACGCTGCGCAATAGCTGCGCCGCAGAAGGAACCTCCACTTTTTTATCTATTGAAAACAAAGATAAAAGTACTTTTATCTCTTATGGCGGCAATGACTTTTCCCGTGCGAAAACGGCACTTGTGAGAAAGGGTGGACAAGTAACATTAAAGCAATTTAGCGACCTGACAGTGTCATAAAGATGGTGCGCAGCATGCTGCGCACCTACACGGTACGGGATCGTCTTTATCAAACGCAATTACACATTAAAAGTACTTTTAGAGCTGCGGCACCTCTTCCCACTGGCGCGATGCAGCGGCTTTTTCAATGGTATCGAGAACGGCATTGCACTGCGCACCGGCACGAAAATCGGGCTGCGGGCTGACGCCACTGGCATGGCCGTTTAACAGGTCATACATGGTATCGATGAAAGTGTGTTCATAGCCGATGATGTGCCCGTCCGGCCAAAACGCGCCCGCATAAGGCTGCGAGGCGTTGGTGGCCAAAATGGTGCGGAAGCCACGGCGATCTTCAGGGTCTTCTTCATTGTAATATTGCAATTCGTTGAGGCGTTCCAAATCAAAAACCACGCTGCCTTTGGAGCCGTTAATTTCAAACGTATTATGATTTTTGCGTCCCAGCGCGAAACGCGTCGCTTCAAAAGATCCCAGCGTCCCGTTATCAAAACGGCCCAAAAAGAGCGCGGCATCATCCACGGTCACTTTGCCCCGCTCCACCGCGGATTGCGCCCCCAACCCTTCCTTGCCGCTGGGCGGCTCCTGCAGTGGTCGCTCTTTGATGAAGGTCTCCAGCACGGACGACACGCTGGTGATATTCCCAATCAGATAATGCGATAAATCCACGATGTGCGCGCCGAGATCACCCAGCGTGCCCGATCCGGCGACCTCTTTTTGCAGACGCCAAACCAGCGGGAATTCGGGGTCCACAATCCAGTCCTGCAAATAGCGCGCGCGGAAATGATAAATTTTGCCCAGCGTGCCATCTTCGATCAAGCGTTTTGCCAGAGCTACCGCCGGCGCGCGGCGATAATTAAAGCAGGTCATATTGACGACGCCCGCTTTCTCGGCGGCCTGATACATCTGCGTCGCTTCATCCAGATTATTGCCCAGCGGCTTTTCGCAAATCACCGTTTTACCAGCCGCCGCCGCGGCCAGCGCCATGGGCAAATGTTGATTGCCGGGCGTGGCGATATCGATGATGTCTATATCATCGCGCTCCAGCAATTTGCGGTAATCCGTTTCATAACTTTCCCAGCCGTATTGATCAGCGGCAGCTTTGACACTGGCCTCGGTGCGGCCGCAAATGGCACGCAATTCCGGCACAACTTCCGGTTCAAAAAATCGTGCCACTTGGCGATACGCATTCGAGTGCGCCTTGCCCATAAAAGCATATCCAATCAGACCAATTCCCACTTTTTTCTGTGCCATTGTTTCTCCTCAACAAAAGTACTTTTACTGTTATACCACGCCCGGTTAGAATAGCAAGACGCCTATTCCGCTTCTTCCTCATCTTCGCCCAGCAGGCGCTTGAAGCGCTGAATTTCTTCTTCCTCGCCCACACTGAGATCACCGGTTTGTTCATTTGCCTTGCCTGGCAAGGCCGCCTCATCCTCATCCGCGATGATGACTTCGGATAACGCTTCGATGACATTGCCATCAAGGAACATCGGACAATCGGCACGCACCGCCAGGGCAATGGCGTCGGACGGGCGCGAATCGATGTGCTTGATGCCCGCCGGAGTTTCGATGTCGATGGTAGCGAAAAAGGTGGATTCCTGCAAATCGTTGACGACAACCTGCACCACTTTGGCATGCGCCATACGAATCGCCGCCAGCAATAAATCATGCGAAAGCGGCCGGTCAGGCCGCACGCCGCGCAATTCCAGCTCAATAGCACGCGCCTCCGCCGGACCTATCCAGATCGGCAGGGTGCGATTGCTATCTGCTTCCTTGAGCACAACCACAGGCTGTTTGGAAGGATCAATACCAATGCCTTCAACAATCACGCGTATCATGGGTTATTTAAAAGTACTTTTGATCTGCAATCTCCTTCTCCCTCTGGGCGAAGGCCGGGATGAGGGCACATCGCCCTTTTCCCTCACCCTACCCTCTCCCAAAGGGAGAGGGAATTAATGTTCCGCACTAAATTCACGATGCTGCCGCACGGCTTGTTGGATTTCTTCCAGCGTATCTCCGCCAAATTTCTCCAGCAATGCATCGGCCAGAACGATGGCCACCATGGCCTCGCCCACCACGCCGGCGGCGGGCACCGCGCAATAATCACTGCGTTCCACGTGGGCCGCGGTCACTTCACCGCTTTTAATATTAACGGACGGCAGCGGTTTCATTAAGGTGGAAATGGGCTTCATGGCCACGCGGCACACCAGCGGTTTGCCATTGGTGATGCCGCCTTCCAAGCCGCCGGCATTATTGGAAGCGCGATCCAGCGGATGGCCCGGCAGATAGGGATCATGCACCTGCGATCCACTGCGCCGCGCCGCTTCAAATCCCAGGCCGATTTCCACGCCTTTAATGGCGTGAATGCTCATCAGCGCGCCTGCCAGACGTCCATCCAATTTGCGATCCCAGTGCACATGACTGCCCAGGCCAATGGGGAGATTATCCACCACCACTTCAAAAACGCCGCCAACGGTATCGCCATTTTTCTGCGCCAGATCAATGCGCTCTTCCCATTGTTTATTGGTAGCCGCATCCAGACAACGCACCGAAGCGGCATCCGCCAGTTGATTCAATTCTTTGGCAGATGGCTTTTCCCAATCCGCTTTGAGCCAGTGCAGAGGCGCTTTGATTTCGGCGATTTCGATCACATGGCTGCCTATGCCAATGCCGCATTCTTCCAGCAACTGCCGCGCCAGGGCGCCGGCCGCCACGCGCATGGTGGTTTCGCGGGCCGAAGCGCGCTCCAGCACATTGCGCATATCTTCCAGAGTGCGATATTTGATGCCGCCGGCATAATCGGCATGACCGGGACGCGGCACTTCGATGGGCTGGCGTTTTTTGACATCAGGTTGATAAGGCGGCACCGGTTCCGGCTTCATGACCGGCCCCCAACTCTCATAATCTCGATTGGCCACCTGCATGGAAACGGGCGAACCCATGGTTTTGCCATGCCGCACTCCGCCCAGGAACGTCACCTGATCGGTCTCGATTTTCATCCGCCCGCCGCGGCCATAGCCTTGCTGGCGGCGCGCCAACTGGCGGTTCACATCCTCCGCTAACAGCGGCACCCCTGCGGGCATTCCTTCCATAATACAACTCAACGCAGGGCCGTGTGATTCACCAGCCGTCAAAAAACGCAATTTCATAGTATTCAGTTTTATCAGATTGAGCGGATTGGTTTAAGGGCTATGGCTAAAAGTACTTTTAGAATACTGGCGCAAAGAGCTTATAATGTGGCATGCCAATGGTTTTACGAGAAGATGGACTTGAGGGAATGATTTATACTGATGATCTAAATTTCTCACCAAGATGTCCGAAAAAATGGCCTTCTAAAAGTACTTTTATCCATGTTAAAAACACGACTTCTCACCGCTCTCATCGGCATTCCGCTCGTTTTATTGATCGTGTGGCAGGGCGGTATTTTTTATACCGGTGTAGTGATGCTGCTGGCCTTACTGGCGCTGCGCGAATTAGTGGTTACTTCGCGCGAATCGCCAACTCCGGTGCCGGGCTGGCTGGCTTTTCCGTTATTTCTTGTTGCGATATTTTTACTGACTTCCGCAAGTTGGGGCATTCATCGTGTGCTGGTGTTGATGTGGCTGGTGCCGGTGCTGGCGCTGATTGCCGCAGTGATGCTGTTTGCTGACCGGCATCATCTTTCGCTGAATTCCATCGCGCTGACGTTGCTGGCCACCAGCTACGTAGCATTATTTGGATTTCTCATCCTGCTGCGCTTTTTTCCGCACTGGGGCGGCATTTTAACCTGGTCGGTGTTGCTGGCGGTGTGGGCCGGTGACAGCGCCGCCTATTTTGGCGGCAAAACGATGGGGCGTAAAATGCTAACGCCGCTCTCGCCTAAAAAAACCGTGGAAGGCACGTTGATCGGATTTGCCGCCGCGCTGATCGTGGGCGCTGGAGTTTGCCTGTATGGCGGTTTGCCCTGGAAATTCGCGCTGGGCGCGGGCGCGCTTATTGCCCTGACCGCGCCGCTGGGCGATTTAATGGCTTCCTACTGGAAACGCGAAATGGGCGCCAAAGATTTCGGCGCCCTCTTCCCCGGCCACGGCGGCGTGCTGGATCGCTGTGATTCACTGATGCTGGCAGCCTTCGCCATGTATTTCCTGGCTTCGTGGATGTTGTAAAAGTACTTTGACAGGGTTGCGAAATGACCGCAGATGAACTTCAAATCAAACTGGAAGAATTTATTGCGCCGGCTTATCCGCACATCCAGATAAATGTGATCGATACACCCGATAATGGCCACCAGATTTATTTTGTGGAGAAAAAATTCCAACATTTATATCCGCTGCAACGTTATCACTATTTAATTCATTTAATCCCCGAAGCATTTTACAACGAACATCTCGCAGCAAGCACCTGGTTTGAATTAGCTCCTGACGAAAACCCGGAAGATCTCCACTATCTGGACAAAGAAGACATTGCAGGAACAAGAGACATCATTCTCGACATACTGCAAAAGCAAACTGGTTTTGCCAGGGAGTTGGATGTTGCATTTTGTGCAGAATCAATCCAATGTTACGGCGACTTTCGGCATTCCCAAAAGATATTACATAAATTAGATTTTTCGGAGCAGGAGCAGTTTGATATCTTTCATGTGCTAATGCACGAAGGCGGTTTCTGTGATTGTGAAATCTTGTATAACGTCTTCCGCGACAGCAAATACGCACAAATTTACCGGAGCCAGAAATAGAAAAAGTACTTTTCCCTTCCGAGAAAAGTACTTTTGTAATGAAATTTACCTCAAAGCAGCAAGATGCCGCTGCCACGGATTTTACATTCCCAGAATCTGATATCCGCCGTCCACATACAAGACCTGTCCGGTGATTTTAGCGGAAGCGTCGGAGGCCAGGAAGAGACCGGTTCCGGCCAGATCGTCTGCGGTGCCTTTCCATTCCAGCGGTGCTTTTTCGCGCACGTGGGAGAGCATATTGCCGAATCCTGAAATGCCGCGCGCTGCTAAAGTGTTGGTGGGACCGGCGCTGATGCAGTTGACGCGAATGCCTTTGGGGCCCAGATCATAGGCCAGATAACGCGCCGAGGCTTCGAGTGCGGCTTTGGCCACGCCCATTACGTTGTAATTGGGAAGTACTTTTTCGCTGCCGTAATAGGTCATTGCCACAATGCTACCGCCGTTTGTCATCAGCGGAACAGCGCGTTGCGCCATGGCGACCAGCGAGTAGGAACTCACTTCCAGCGCCTGTTTGAAATGATCCCGATTGGTCGCAACAAAAGGATTGCTCAGGGTGTCACGATGCGCGAATGCCACCGAATGTAGCAACAAATCCACGCTATCGGTGTTCTCTTTCACGAAAGAAAAGAACTGATCTAATTGTTCATCGGAAGTGACATCGCACGGCGCCACAGCGGTATCAGCGCCAAAAGTGGAAGCCAGATCCTCCACATCTTCCTTGACGCGTTCTCCCTGGTAATTAAAGATCAATTTAGCGCCGGCTTCAGCCCAGCCACGGGCGATGGCCCAGGCGATACTGCGCTTATTGGCAACTCCAAACACAATGCCGGTTTTGCCGGCTAACGGTTTATCTGACATGTAAAATTCCTTTTCTCCAATTCAACATAATCCCTGATGCGGGAAATAATACACAAAGAAGCGCAGAGGCTCGTGGCATCAAAAGTACTTTTTATGATACACGAAACATCTGCGCTTCCAAGGGGTTTCTAATATTTGGTGCGGAGTTTCTCGCGGGTATCCTTATTGAAGAAGTCCGGATCACCGAAGATATAAATGCGCACTACGCGGTTATTGCGGATGGAAAAGACAATGTTGTAGCTTTGCTCATAGCGCAACTCAAAGGTGCGAAAAGCGCTGTTGGCCGTTCCGCCACCACCGGCAGCCCCCATGTCATCGGGAGCACCTGCGGCTCCCGGATCGCCCACGCCGGGCGCGGGTGGCAACATCTGCGGATTTCCCTGATACTGTGGGCCTCCCAAAGGTCCGCCCGGAGGTAATGGCGCTCCCGGCATGGCCTCAGGATTAGCTCCAGCGGCGCCACCGGTTCCGCCCGTGCTGGCGCCTGCCGCCACGTTGACGGTATAAGTGTCGATGGAATCGGGATAGCCGTAGCGATAAAGGACTTTACGCAAGTCATCGCCCAACTTCACCGAATGCGTGGGATCTTCCAACTGCGTTTTGCCAATGGGGGAATACGTGCCAGCCAGGACAATTGCATCCACAAAGCCCAAACGATCAACGATGAATCCCATCGAATAGGTTTCGCGGCGGTAAAGCCATTCCACATGATTGCTATCCAACTGCACCGTTACGGCAGCTGCCCATGCCGGCAAATGGCCATTATCTGAGCCGGGAAAAAGCGCGGCCACTTCAAGGGGTTGCTGATTGACCGACACGTTGCCGCTGTTGGTGGGAACCACAACTGCAGTGGGATTGCCATGAATGGCGAACAGGCCATAGCGGTCGATGCGGTTATGGCTGTCTTTATCAACGGCACGCGATCCCAGACCGATGCCGCACAATTGAAATTCCAGCGGATAACGCACCCACTGCGGAATGGTGGTTTTTGGTTTTGGCTTGGCCTTTGCGGCGGGCTTGGGAGCAGCTTTCGCATTGGCAGGAGGCGGCACTTGCGCAATGCGAGTTCCATTTTTAGCCCCCGGCGCAACGGGATTAAGCAGGCCTTCCTTAGATTGCGTAATGGTTTGCCCATAAGCAAAAGGCTGCAGGACGGGCGATGGCTCGCCCTTCTGTTGGCGCAGTTTCTTGATCGTATCCAATGTTACATAACGTGGCAATTCCACCGGTTTCGTGGCGGCCGCCCAGGAAATCGTGGCTGCCCCTGCCAGCGCACCAGCCAGGGAAACTGCAATCCATTTTGCATTGTGAGTTTTCTTCATGTGCTATAAACCCCTTACCAGCCCGGCGATTATTGCGCCGGAATCTGTTACGTATGCTGCGTCTTTAGGAAAACGCCCGATAACGGCATTGTCCTGCTGTAATCCAGAAAACGTCTTTAGTTTGCCATCTTGCAACATCATTTGCAGCTGTTGCGAATGGATACTCTTTGTTTTACCATGCTCAGCGGCATTTTTCCCATCTGCCTTCGGCATATATACGGCAAAACGCGTTTCCGGCGTATCCGTGTAAAACTGCCATTTGCCATCCTGAGCCAGCAATTCAAATCCGCCACCGCCCTGGTATATTTTGACTAATAACTGTCTCCCGCGCCACACTTCCACCGGCTGCGCCGCTGGTTTGCCGCCGCCTGTCACCGGGCCGTTGCCATAAACATCCACCATCCACTGGCCATCCGGCCGATGCGCAAAGCGCGGATCGCGTTTGACCACTTCATCCACATTGCGCGCATCCGTGACCATTTTTAACACAAATCGGCGGCTTTGCCCAACCGGCAACCCATCCAATGATAAAATTGCCAGAGTTCCCTGCCTCAATCCACGCACTTTCAGATCACCAATTTGCGCCTCATTGCCCAGGTTTCCCATCACCGCCTGCAACTGCGGCGTGTTGATAAAGAGCGTGCCTTTTTTAATATCGCGCACCAATCGCCCGCCGTCACTAATGAATTTGCCATCCAAAAGTACTTTCCAATCAAAGGGCGCGTCGAAGAATTGATGCAACGCATTCAAACTGACGGCCAGCGCCTGCCGCGAAGTGGTGGTTCCCAATTGCACGGTTTTTTGCTGCATGTTCCAGGCAGGATTTACCGAACGTTCGCCCTGCTGCCACAAAACCATCGGCGCGCCGCTCATTGATTCGGCATTATTGCGTCCAGGCGCAACCAGCAAAGTACTTTTATCCGGCGCCTGATACCGCGCATCATAAAAATCATTTTCCAGCCGCGCGAACCAGCCCAATGAATAGAGCGGCTGATAATACGATTTATAGGTAAACGTATCTTGATCGCTATACGGAATAATTACCCGGTATTTACTGGGCGGAATCAGTTGCTTCAAAAATATTTGCGCGGCAATGCCCACCAATCCCCAACGCGCTGGATCGGAACGCACGTTGAAATACGAAACCCGCGCCGTGGTAGATGTTTCATAAGTAAATAAAATCATGGCGTCGATATCCTGGAACGCCGCGTAACTAGCCGCTTCCAGCATGCCTGCGCCGCGCCCGGGATTGGGCCAGCAATAATTCCATTCGCGCACCACCAACGGTTTGCCGTGCATTTTCGCCAGCCCCATCACGGCGGCGAAAGAATGTTCGTCGTTATCCTGCAAGGGATTTTCGCCATGAAAATAGGACGGCAATTTCCAGGCCGGTTTGCCCGACGCCCAGTATGGATGATCATAATAAAAATTCGCGCCGATGAAATCCAATTCGCTGGAAATAGATTTCATATCGGCCAGATCATCAAAACGCCCGGTGACGCTGATGGGAATTTTGAGTCCGATACTTTGCAGATAGACGCGCATCTCCTGAAAGTACTTTTGATGCACGCTCACCGCGAATCGCGCGCCATCATTGCGCCGTGGCAACGCCGCATAAAAACGCTGCGCTTCCGGCGCGCTTTGCGGCGTCCACGTCATCAACGGCAATTCCACCGTGCCGTTTTCCAGGCTTTCATCCACGCCCAATGCATCGCCCCAGGCGGCGCGCAGCGCAAAAGTACTTTTATAGCGTTCGCGCAACCAGCCATTCCACAATTTGCGGAATTCTGTGTTATACGGCTCCGGCATTTCACGCCACACCGCGCGACGCATCAGCAATCCCGACTCATCGTAAATCTCCAACATCACCACGGTGGGATCATTCACGTAGGCCAATTTTGTATATGGATTCACATGCGTCAAAAGTACTTTTGCATACTCCTTTTGCAATTCGATGAGACGCGGATCAAACACCGCATAGGGCCGCGCGGCACGGCCGATGGCGTCGGCGGCAGGTACATCATCGCCCGCTTTAAACTGGCGGTAATCCAGCAAATCCAGATAAATCGACATACCGTTTAAATGCGCCTGATAAATCCAGAAATCGAGTTTGCGCAACCGTTCTTCAATCAAATGCCGCGAATCATTGCGTGTCATATCGATGATGCCGTTACGTTCATCGAAATGATGCAGGCGGATTAAATTAAACCCCGCCGCGCGGAAATTTTTCACCATCGCGGTGATCTGCTCATCCGGAACCATCAAGGTGTGATTGGCCACATTGATTCCCCAAAACCTGGCGCGCGTTCCATCCTGCCAGAAAAAATGGCCATCGCGCGATTGCAAAAACCCGCGATTCGCGGATGCGGCGGGAACCAAATCCGAAAAATCATGCAACGAGCTACGCGGAAATAATGTCTGATTGGGATTCAAAACCGGCGGCGCGGCGGCATGAGCGGCGGCGCTGGATATAGTGAAAAACGCGATTACGATAAAAGTACTTTTAAGCATAGTTATATTACCGCTCAAAATCATTGACAATTTGCCGGATTTCTTCATCCGTGATTTCCCTGCGTGCACTGTGGCGAACGGTCAGAATACGCACCGCTTTTGCATCATCCACAATATCAAACACCACGCGATAACGCCCTCGAATGAACTGCCTGCATTTTATGCCTGCCGCGCGCATCGCAGGGCAGCGGCCCGGCATTTCACGGAGGCTGGCAATATCGGCTGCGATGGAATTGTACCAGCGCTTGGCGGCTTCGGGAGAACGCTCAGCAAGATAGCCAAACGCCGCGGCAATATCGGCCTGAGCGCGCGGCGTCACATAAATTTTATATGCCATTTTTGGCTCTAAACTCGCTATCGAATTTTTCAAACGGAGTCAACTTACCTGCCTGCGCCTGAGCATAGCCCTCGCGGATGGCTTCCATATCTTCGGCCGCTTCGAGTTTATCGAGCAACTGCTGATACGATTTCGCGTCCTGTAAAACAAACTCCGCCTTGCCCTTTACGGTGAGCACAATCGGCTTTTTGGTTTTCTTGAGTTTGCCCAGAAAATCCTTGGTGTGGCGCTGAAAATCGGAAAGCGAATGAATATTGGAAAGGTTAATCATAGAATCACCATTAAATCTCGCAACATGTAATTTAATGTTAGCACGTTGGGCAAAAGCCGTCTTATTCTCCTTGCACCACGCGCAACGCTTTTGGCGCAATCTCCAATTCCAGCGGCGTCGATTCGCAAAGTTCACCATCCACATCAGCTTGAATGGCGCGGCCTAACGATTCTACACGCAATTGTTGCGTAGCGAAATAGCGCGTTTCGCGCCAATCATCGTGCCGCCGCAACAGCCAGAGAAAAGTACTTTTGAGCAGGCTTTTCCAATCCCGCCCGCCCAGCGCGAATACACGCAAGCAGCCATCCTGCAACGATGCATCCGGCGCCGATTCAATGGGGCCGGCCAGATATTGCCCGTTGCTGATGACCAGTTGGTGGGTGCGCAGAGTGAAAGTGCGCTGCTTTGAAAGTACTTTTAAGGCCAGCGCGCGATGGCCGCGCAACACCGAAATCATTTGCACCGGCCAGGACAATAATCCCAGCTTTGCCTTCGATTCCTTATCCAGATTTTGAGCCAACGCGCCAGAAATTCCCAGCGTGACGCTGTTCAGAAAAACGCGGCCGTTGACGCGGCCCACATCCACCGGAATTATTTTTCCAGAAGCAATCGCCGCCGCGGCTTCTTTCAAATCCAACGGCATTTTGATGCTGCGCGCAAAGGTATTTCCGGTGCCCATCGGCAATGCCGCCATTGCGGTTTGCGAACCCGCCAATATATTCGCCGCTATCGACAACGCGCCATCGCCGCCCGCCACGATGACCATTTTTTCCTGAGACGCCACGCATTCGCGCAATAATTCCTCCGCCTCGTCCCGGCTTTGCGTCAGATGTTTGGGGCCAATCTCCAAACCCGCATATTCCAATGCATTAAATGCATCTTCTGCATTTTCCTGGCCGGTTTTAGAATTGGCGTTGATGAACACGGGAATCGGCATGCGTTCTCAGTGTATGATAAAAGTACTTTTTACTCTATCTTGCGATTGAACTATAACACATAGTGTTATAAAATAGAGGTCATGGTATGCGGATTTTTAAGACTAAGATTTTCGCTCGTTTCGTGCATTCCAATAAAATTACCGATGCTGCCTTGCACGAGGCAATACAACGCGCTGAACGGGGATTGATTGATGCAGATCTGGGTGGCGGTGTCATCAAACAACGCGTCGCCCGGCCGGGAAGAGGACGTTCCGGCGGTTTCCGCACCATCATTCTTTTTCGCAGCGGAACACGGGCATTTTTCGTTTATGGATTTGCGAAGAATCAGAAGGAGAATATCAGTAAAACAGAATTGCAGGATTTCCGAACATTAGCAAAACACATGTTGACATTTACTGATCATCAAATACAATTGGCGATTGACACAGAGAAACTCACAGAGGTAGAACAAGATGACACGGACATATAAGAGCGATATCAGCGCGGCGATTCATGAGACAGCATTCGATCTGCATCAAATCAGCTTGCTTTCTAAACAAACGATGAAAGCGTTCGATGAAACATGCCTGACGCCTGTCCCCAAACTCTCATCCCGCGAGATTAAAACGATCCGCCAGAAAAATCATGCCAGCCAGGCGGTTTTTGCACGTTATCTCAATGTGACCACCGGACTGGTGAGCCAGTGGGAGCGCGGCGAAAGATCGCCTTCAGGCCCAGCGCTCAAGCTGCTTTCCATTGTGCAGAAAAAGGGACTGGACGCCCTACTCTAACATCCACCCACAAAAAAGCGCGAAGGGGAATGATCTCCTTCGCGCTTTCGCGGCTTCGCGTGAGCTCATTTTACTTATCATCAAACGCCGCGTCGAAGGCGCGATCGGACGGGCTGAAGTCGACGTTTTTCGTAAACGCGGCGGCTTCGCGCGCGCCGTAGAATCGCTCCATGCCGGAGTCTTCCCATTCGATGGAAAGCGGGCCATCGTATTTGATGTCATTGAGGGCGCGGATAATTTCCTCGAAATTAATGCTGCCGTGGCCCAAACTGCGAAAATCCCAGAAACGGCGATGATCGCCGAAGTTGGTATGTCCGCCAAACACGCCAGCGCGCGTGGGCACCGGCGACCAGTGGACATCTTTCATGTGCACGTGATAGATGCGATCCGAAAACTCGCGGATGAACTGCACATAATCCACGCCCTGATAGCCCAGATGCGACGGGTCGAAATTGAAGCCGAATGCCTCGCGCTGCCCCAGCGCCACCAGGGCGCGTTCGGCGGAAACGATGTCAAAGGCGATTTCGGTGGGATGCACTTCCAGCGCGAATTTCACGCCGACTTCATCGAAAACATCCAGAATCGGATTCCACCGATCCGCAAAATCCTCATATCCTTCATCAATGGCCGTCGGCGCAACCGGCGGAAAGGAATACAGCAAATGCCAGATGGAGGAACCGGTGAATCCGTTCACCACAGAAAGCCCCAGATTGGCCGCGGCGCGGGCGGTCTTTTTCATTTCATCGGCAGCACGCTGGCGCACGCCTTCGGCATCTCCATCGCCCCACACATGCGGCGGCAAAATAGCCTGGTGGCGTTCGTCGATATTATCGCAAACCGCCTGCCCCACCAGATGGTTGGAAATGGCGAAAAGCTGCAAGCCGTTATCTGCGAGGATTTTGCGCTGGCCTTCGCAATAGGCCTGGTCTGCAGCGCCTTTGGTGACATCGAAATGATCTCCCCAACACGCCAGTTCCAGGCCATCAAAACCCATTTCCTTCGCTTTCGGCGCTAATTCCACCAGCGGCAAATCGGCCCACTGGCCGGTAAATAATGTCACGGGACGTCCCATATTGTCAAACCTCCTGAAAAGTACTTTTCACATTATCGCAAAACCGGAGCGACCTTGCATCAAAAGTACTTTTGCGCGAAAATGCCGTAATGGATTACATCAGTCCACGGAGGAAGCATCCAAATGGAGAAAATCAAAGTTGCAATTCTGGGTTGTGGTGGCATGGCCGGCGCGCATGCACAGCGTTTGCGCGACCGCGAAGAAGTGACGGTTACGGCGCTTTGTGATGTCAATGAGGAAATCACCGGCGGATTCCGCCAGCGCTGGTTTGAAGGAGTGGAACCGCAGGCCGCTTTATACACCGACGCGGCGCAAATGTATCGCGAAGCACAGCCCGATGCCGTGGTGATCGTCACGCCGCACACTCAGCATTATGCGCAGGCCCGGCAGGCGCTACAGGCCGGTTGCCACGTATTGCTGGAAAAGCCCATGGTCACCGATTCCAACGATGCCCACGAACTCGCCAAAGTGGTGGAAAGCGCGGGAAAGATTTTCGTGGTGGGATATAACACACCCTGCAAACCCACGCTGCATTACATTCGCGAAACTATTCGCAATGGCGAACTGGGCGAACTGGAAGTCATCAGCGGCTGGATGGCGCAGAACTGGAAAGATTCACAAGTGGGCAAATGGCGGCAAGATCCGGCGCTTTCGGGCGGCGGCATGTTGTATGATTCCGGCGCGCACATTCTCAACAGCCTGGTGTGGACCGTGGAACAACCGGTGGATGCGGTGCAGGCCTTCATCGATAACAGCGGCACCGCGGTGGATATCAACGGCATCATCAACGTGCGCTTCGGCAACGGCATTTTTGCCAGCATTTCCATCGATGGTAATTGCATGGCCTGGGGCGCGGGGCTTACCTATCTCTTCAAAAATGGCCGCATCGAATTCGACGGCTGGAGCGGTTCCTGGTTGCGCGTCTGGAAAGGCACTGAAGAACTGCACGATTTGCCCACCGCCGATAATTCGTTCACCTCCACCGGCAATTTCATCGATTCCATTCTCGGCCACACTCAGCCCGCCGCCGGCGCGCACAACGGCGTGCTGCAAAGCGAACTGATGGACGCCATTTATCAATCGGCCCAATCGGGACAGGTTGTGAAAGTGCAACGATAATAACGATAATGTGGAGCGCAGGCGTTTCGCCTGCTTTATGACAACCGGCACGGCTGCGCTCCCTCACAAAAGTACTTTTCCCGCCCACAAACCCTCTCAGTCATTTACACTAAACATCAATGCAATTTATCGAAGGTTTTTCAGATGCACTGGCTGCCGCGCAACGTTCCAACACGGCGCGCCAACCCGGCGCTGCGCCCGAAATTGAAACGGCGGTGCGCGAAATCTGTCAGGCGGTGCAACGCGAAGGCGACGCCGCCCTGCTCCGTTATGAGCGGCAATTCGGTTGCCCCACATTAGACACCCAGGATTTGCGAGTTAATCAAACCGAACAAAACGCCGCCTGGAACGGCCTTGCCCAACCGGTCAAAAAGGCGCTGCAGCACGCCGCCGACAACATCGCGGAGTTTCATCGCTATCAGCCGCGCGGCGACTGGACGGCAATTTCTCGCGATGGCGTTTCGTATGGACAGCGCTATTCGCCGATTCAGCGCGCCGGTCTCTACGCGCCGCACGGCCGCGCCGTTTATCCTTCGACGGTGCTGATGCTGGGCATTCCCGCGGCGGTGGCCGGAGTGTCCGAAATTGCCCTCGCCTCGCCAGCTGGTAAAAGCGGCCAGGCGCATCCGCTCATTCTGGCGGCCGCACAAATCGCCGGTATCACGGAAATCTATAAAATCGGCGGCGCCCAGGCCATGGCCGCGCTGGCCTATGGCACGGCCACAGTTCCCCGCGTTGATAAAATCGCCGGGCCCGGCAGCATCTATGTGACACTGGCCAAAAAGTACTTATATGGCGCCGTCGGCATTGACGGATTATTCGGCCCCAGCGAAGTGGTCATTCTGGCCGATGCCGATGCCAACCCGGCGCGCCTGGCCATTGATTTGATGGCGCAGGCCGAACACGGCGCCGATTCCTTCGTGTGCCTCATCGCCACCTCGCGCGAACTGGCCGAAAAAGTACTTTTGACGCTGGAAGAAAAAATCACCGGACATCCGCGCGAATCCATCCTGCGCGAATCGCTGGGCACCTCGCAATTACTGCTGGTGCCGCAAATAGATCAGGCCATTTCGTTGTGCAATGAACTGGCCGCCGAACACGTGGAAATCTGGAGCCAAAACGCCGCCGCCATCAGCGAGCAAATCAAAAACGCCGGAGCTATTTTCCTCAATACCCCCGTGCCGTTTGGCGATTATATAGCAGGTCCTTCGCATACCCTGCCCACCGGAACCACCGCCCGCTTCGCCGCCGGCGTAGGCGTCGATACCTTTCTCAAACGCTCCTCCATCATTTCCGCCCCACCCGCCGCCCTGCAAAACATGCAAGACGATCTGGCAACATTAGCAACGCTGGAAGAACTCCCCGCCCACGCCGCCGCGGCGCGGGCGGCGCGGGCGACGCCGTGACTCATGTTACGGAGTTCCCTTTAAACCCCAATAATTCACAATCATGTTAATGGAGTAGTGGGGGCAAGCCTCCGTGCCCAATGCCACTAAGATTTGAATAGAGTTGTGACGTAAAAGTACTTTTGTAGCCAAACGCGCCGAAGGCGCAACCCGATTTTAGCCCAGCGCACCGCGCTGGGTTATAGGCACATAAAACCCACAAAGCCCCAACGGGGCGGCACGAAAGCCAGGCGTGGCAAGAGGAAATTTAAATGAAAAGAATAGCCAAACGCTTCGTGCTGCCCTTTCAGGGCTTTGAGGAAACGAAGAATTCTTACCCAGCGCGTTGCGCTGGGCTAAAATCGGACTGCCCCTTCGGGGCGAAAAAGAAAGTCCTTGCAGAAAATTTGCAAATCTTAGTGGCATTGGCCTCCGTGCCTGCTTAAACAAAAATAATTCCTTATTGCCGTTTACAATCGAGAGCCAGCAAATTAGGAGCAGGCACGGAGGCCTGCCCCCACTGGGTCTTGTTGACTCTATATCGATGACTGTGAATTATCCATGTTAAAAAGGGGACTTTCGAATCCGGCATCTGGTATCCTGCCATAAAAGTACTTTTATCCCTACGTCAAAAATGAACTTTTACCGGTAGTTCCTGTATCTAATAATTAAACGCACAAACAGGGGCATCTCATGGATAATGTTCTTACGGGACAGGAAATATTCTGCAAGCATTTCGCCAAACGCCTGAGGCAGCGTGACTGCACGGTGTTGGCGCGGTGCAAAGCAGGAGAAAAAGCGGCGTTTGATCTATTATTGGAACGATATCGCGACCGCGTGCTGAATCTGGCATTTCAGATGTTGCACGATGCCAACGCAGCCGAAGATATCGCGCAAGAAGTTTTTGTGAGCGCCTTCACCGGCATTCATCGCTTCCGCGGCGAATCAGCGTTCTTCACCTGGCTCTATCGCATGACGCTGAATCATTGCCGCCGCTATCATCAACGCGATTGTTCCTGGAATCGCAACAACGAAGCATCCCGTTCCGATACATCAAATCTCCCGAATCCACCGCGTTGGAACGCATGGCTGTTAAACATGCCCTGGACGCACTCACCGAAACGCAGCGCGCCATCCTGATTATGCGCGAACTGCATGGATTGGATTACGAAGAAATGGCGCATGTCCTTCACATACCGGTCGGCACCGTCCGCTCGCGATTGCACACTGCCAGATGCCGTTTTCGGGAGGAGTGGAAAAATGAATAACACTTCCCAACACCAGGATTCCACGGATATTAAAGACGCGCTCCACCATTATCCGCGCTTGCACGCATCACCAGACTTCAACCGCCGTGTGTTTGATGCAATAGAAAATGCCCCCCGCACGCCCCACTTAATTGATGCCACACTGGCGGCGCTGTGTGATAACCTGGATCGCATTTTTGAAAACCACTTCCTGAAATTGGCCGCAACGGCCCTGCTGGGAATGGCTATTAGCTGGGGATGCTGCCAGCTGGTTTTCCAATCCCCCCATAACGCGTCTTCATATCTTCATGTTATGTCGAGCAAGGTCGAGGCAACTTTCAATAGTGGGCAGTCCTCCATTTTAAAAGGTGAAACCGGGAAATTTTGAACGTAATGCGTTCTATAAAAGTACTTTTTATACAGTAATTTTATATCCCTCAGTTCCCTTTTAATAAACGGCTTCAGCGCAATAGATAAATCTTGCAAACGTACTTTGAGAGGAATATCATGTCTTCACCACAAAAATTATGCAGCGGCGTTTTAGGCTTACTCATTATATGGTTGATTATCTTAATGGTGCCCCGGCAACGAGAATGGACAGTGCGCCAATTAACGGTATTCCAACCCCAATCTTTCACGGCGGCTTTTCCCGGAAAAAAGGCCTTGCAAAAAGTACTTTCCCAACACCCTGATGATCCGCGTGTTTTATCCTTTGCTATCGAAAAACAATATCAAACGGCCTTTCTTCAACATATCAACCAGAGCAATTCGGAGCCGAATGATAACGCCTATTATCTCACCATCAAAGATTGCATCCGCCAGTATGATGATCTTATTCAACGTTTCCCCGCGGAACATTGGCTGGTGCAAAATCGCCTGCGTTTGACACTGACAGGATTAGACGCAGTAAATTTCGATTTCACTACCTTTTTCTCCACAGAAGCAATTAAGCAGTACAGCATCAACCCCAACATGGTTAGCGGGCAAGAATTAAAACAGGGTATTATTTTGGCTCAGCAAGGCATGAAGACTGATCCTTCAAACTCCTTCTATAACTGGGCACAAGCAGCTTTTTATTTTGCGATGAAACAAAAGGGCAAAGCCATCGCTACTCTGGAACAAGGCGCGGGCAAGCCAAACTATGATGATGGGATTTTGCTGGAATTACAAAGACGCGCCGGCATCCTGAAATTAACCGGCACCGATTCATGGGCAAATTTAACGCGAATGTGGCAAGTCACCAAATATGCCGATAGTGCTTCAGCATCTCCCATGACTTGGACAACTTGGGCAGCTATTCACCAGGCGGCAATAATCGAAAAAAAGGGCGATCATCAACATGCACTCGACATCTATGGCGCATTGATGAAGTTAACGAACACCTTACTTAATCGGCCAGTATTTAAAGGGCATGATGTGATCTATCGAGAACTCTTCCTTGCAAGAATTTGGGTCGCGGAAAGCAGGCGTCCTCCGCGGATCTCACCCAACACGGTTCTCACCGCAAAACAGGCGGAGCAAACGGCTGTTGATAACTGGTTAGAAGCAGCCAACCGTTTTTCCCAATATGCCAATAAACACCATCGGCCTGATCTGGCACAACAGGCCTCCGCGCTCGCACGAAAATATGTATCACTGGCGTATGATCCTCCCACAAATCACGGGCTGCCTGAAGAAATTGGAGGTTTACCGATCGCATCCGCGGATCAATTAGCCCGCGTTTACTGGGTACAATCACAAATTTTGTACGTTGTATTGCTCTGCGCCATATTCGCGATTATTTCCTTCCTGATGTTGCATTTTTGCTTCGCCGCAAATCCCACTAAAAAAATAGCCGTGCAGATATGGGACATCATCGGCGGAGCCGTGTTCAGTATCGCCGCTACAGCGTTTTATGTTAATGCCGCGTTGAAACTTGCTTCCGCTAATGAAGGCATCTTTTTAAAAGCGGAACTAGTGAATTTCTCCAATTTTGATATTCGTAACAGTGTCCTGTTTCTGGGCAACATGAGTTTGTGGGGACCGGTTTTACTGGTGGTTTCATTTATCGCGTGGTGCAGACTGTCGGTGCTGTGGCGCACCCGCAAAATCACTTATCCCGAACGCGGTAATTTTGGTGGAATCTTGTTTAAATGGGGAAGAACCGTGGGATCACTACTGGTTATTTTCCTGCTTTTACTGTGGGCATTTGCCGTGCAATTATGTTTTCCCTGGCGCTTGCACACCATGCTAATCGCCATCGCACCTGCCCTATTTTATTTGACCTGCATGATCGTCCATAAGTCATTTGTGGTCATCCAAAACATCCCCATTTACCGGCAACGCATCCACTATTTCTATCAATGGCTGCCCCGCTTCCTGGCATCATTTTGCCTGTTGGGAAGTGTGATCTATCTAATCCTCGCCCTCGGCGTTTTGCCCCGCCATGCCGATGCGCGTTTCCAACTGCTTCAACTTTTCAAGAATGGCGAAGTAGCTTCACGAATTACACCACCGCTTCCACCAGCGCGTTAAAAGTACTTTTAGGAATACTTATTTCATATCTGCCAGCATCTCGGTCAGGAAGACGCGGGATTTGGTGCGAATTTCGGGGTGTTGTTCCATGCTGAGGCGCAGGATATCGCGCAGGTGGATGAGGGTGGATTGATCAATGTGCCAAACATTGGCGGCGCGTTCGGGAATGGGGGGCATTTCGCATTGGGCCAGGCGGTGCAAAATGCGCAAGGCCTGCGCCGGCACTTTGCGGGTGCCCGAAATGCGCGGCGCGCAGGTATCGCAGATGGTGCCGCCGAGCTGCACCGAATAGGCGATGCGGCGTTCGCGTTCGTCGCGCGGCAGGGTGATTTTTTGTTCGCAGGACATGCAATAACCGATGGTGGGCGCATAGCCCTGGCTGGACAAATAACAGGTTTCGAACCAACGCCCCACCACCTCGGCATCAAAAGTACTTTCCGCCGCCGCGAGACGTTCGAGCGCCGTCAGCAAAAGGGCATACATTTCGGGCGCGGGCATTTCATCGGGCAGCAAATCGCACAATTCGCACAGATAGCTGGCCCAGGCGATTTTGAGCACGTCCACGGTGATGCCGCGATGCAGGGTTTCGATCTGCGCCTGAGTGAGAATATCCAAACTGCGCCCGCGCACCAGCGCAAAATGTGCCATCACGAAGGGCTGCGTGGCGGCGGTTAATCTTGACTTGGGATTTCTGGCGCCGCGCGCCACGGCGCGAATTTTGCCATGCTCTTCGGTGAAGATGGTGACCAGACGGTCTTTCTCGCCCAACGGCCCCACACGCAACACAATTCCATCCGCAAGATAAGTTCGGGATTTAGCGGGTTTGGACATAATGGAGGAGCGCGCCTCGGGCGTGCCTTTACGGGCGCGTTGCTGCTTTCAATTCTTTCGCCATTTGTGCGGCGGCGGCGATGCGTCCGGCAGCGGAACCGGAAGTTTTTTCAAAACGATCGATCAACGCCGATGCCACCACAATGCCGTCCACAAAAGTACTTTTACAGGTCTGGCGAATTTGCTCTGGCGATGAAAATCCAAATCCCGCGCACACCGGCGTGTCGCTGTGCTGGCGGATTCTGGCGATGAGATCGCCAATCTCCGGCGGCACATCGCTTTTGGCGCCGGTGACGCCCATGCGCGCCACGGCATAGATAAATCCCGTAGTGGCGTTGGCGACGGTTTCCACGCGCGCATCATCGGAAGTGGGCGCTAATAAATAGACTGTTCCCACATTTTGCGCGGCAGCGGCGGCGCTCCATTCCGCGCCTTCTTCGGGTGGTAGATCGGAAATGATCACCGCATCCGCGCCCGCCTCGCGGCAGAGACCGGCGAATTTTTCATAGCCGATTTGATACACCGGATTCACGTACGTCATCGGCACCAGCGGCACATCCACCTGCTTGCGGATCTCAGCAATGAGTTCCAACGCACTTTCCATGCTGGTTCCAGAGGCCAGCGCGCGTTCGCTGGCGCGCTGAATGGTGGGGCCGTCGGCCAGCGGATCGGTAAAGGGAATACCGATTTCCACGATATCCGCGCCAGCTTCGACATAGGCCAATAACAAATCGCGCGTCACCTGCATATCGGGATCGCCACAGGTGACAAACGGCATAAAGGCGCGCTCGCCGCGCGCGCGTAACTGGTCAAAAGTACTTTTTATTCTGGACATTTTTTTGAATTACGAATTATGAATTACGAATTGTAGGCTTTACCAATCGTCATTCCGGTGAAGGCTGGAATCCAGAAAGTGGCTCCGGCGTCCCCTGGAGGACAAGCGGCAAGATGCCGCTTCCACTGGATTCCCGCGTTCGCGGGAATGACGGGATTCATTGCTCATTGCTCATTGCCGCTTGCACCGTGTGCACATCCTTATCACCGCGGCCGCTGAGATTAACAATCATGACACCATCTTTCCCTAATTGCGGCGCTAACGTTGCCGCATAGGCCAATGCGTGCGACGATTCCAAGGCAGGAAGAATGCCTTCCAGCTTGCATAATAATTGCAAGGCTTCCAGCGCTTCCTGATCCGTAGCAGAAACATATTCGGCGCGGCCGATATCTTTCAAATGCGCGTGTTCCGGGCCGACGCCGGGATAATCCAAACCGGCGGAAATGGAATGTGTCGGCAAAATCTGCCCGTGTTCATCCTGCATCACATAACTGAGCGAACCGTGCAAAACGCCTTTGCTGCCGCGGTTGAGCGGCGCGGCGTGATCGGGAGTTTCCAGTCCGAGGCCGGCGCCTTCCACGCCGATTAAACGCACATTCGCATCATCCACAAATTCATGAAACAATCCCATCGCATTGGAACCGCCGCCGATGCACGCCACCAGCGCGTCCGGCAAACGTCCGATGTGTTCCTGAATTTGCCGCTTCGCTTCCTGGCCAATCACGGCATGAAAATCACGCACCATCGCCGGGAAGGGATGCGGGCCGGCCACCGTTCCCACGATATAATGCGTGTCGCGCACGTTGGTGACCCAGTCGCGCATCGCTTCGTTCATGGCATCTTTCAATGTTTTGGAACCGCTGCCCACGCCCACCACGCGCGTGCCCAGAAGGCGCATGCGGAAGACATTCAATTCCTGGCGGCGCATGTCTTCTTCACCCATGTAAACGTCGCATTCAAAACCAAACCGCGCCGCCACCGTGGCCGTGGCCACGCCGTGCTGGCCGGCGCCGGTTTCGGCGATGAGACGCGGTTTGCCCATGCGCCGCGCCAGCAATGCCTGGCCGACGGCGTTATTGATTTTATGCGCACCGGTGTGCAATAAGTCTTCGCGCTTGAGAAAAATTTTCGCGCCGCCGAAATGCTCGGTCAATCGTTCCGCAAAATAGAGCGGCGTGGGACGCCCCACGTAATCGCGCAATAGCGTTTGCAATTCTTCCTGGAAAGCGGGATCTTGTTTTGCCTTTTCATATTCCGCCGACAATTCCGCGAGCGCCACCATCAGCGTCTCCGGCACGAACTGCCCGCCATATTCACCAAAATGTCCGGGGGTATTGTTAAACATGATAAAAGTACTTTTAGAGTAGCATGTATTTTACCGTAAATGGGAAAAGGGATTCATGCGCATCTGAAGACATGTTCCAAAGTACTTTTTATTACTGAGAAAATTCCAAGTTTAAAAACACGCAAGATGTGGCATAATATACTACAGCAGTGCAGCAATGATATTACATCACTGTAAAATAACATGACAAAACACATTACCACATCCAGCGCTATTCCCAAGTTCCGCCAACTGGCGGATGAACTGCGGCGGCAAATTATTATCGGCGAACTGCCTGTTGGCAAATCGCTGCCGACCTATGCCGCATTGCAACAGCAATTCGGCTGCGCGCAAAATACTCTCGAAAAAGCGCTGGCGGTGCTGGAGCAGGAAGGTTTAATCTTCCGTAAACCCAGCATCGGCGTATACGTAGCGCCGCCCGCGAAAGCGCCTGCTAAAAGCGGCTTCATCGGTTATGTGGATGATCGCTGGCAGCGCTCCAAGAATCATCTCTATTACACGCAGCTCCTGGCCGGAGTGCGTGAAGCGGCGGAACAAATGGGAAAACAAATCGTGCTGATCCACGCTTTTCATTCATTCCGGCAATGGGATCAACTGGAAGGCGTGCTGTTTTGCGCGGCGGGGCATCATTTTGAATTCGACGGTGATGATTTTCTGCCCAACATTCCACAGGATATGCCCGCGGTGAATTTGCTGTTTCCGCTGCCGGGAATGTCCAGCGTGCTGGCCGATGATGCCAACGGCATGCAACAACTAGTAGAGCATCTCCTCAATCTCGGCCATGAGCGCATCGCCTATTTATCGCAGGTGCATTTCCCCCTGATGTCGCATCATCCGCTGCTGCAAATCCGCTATCGTTCCTATCAGCAAACCTTGCGGGCACACGGCATCGCGCCACAACCGGAATGGGTTTTCTCGCCACCGATTTTACACGAACCGGACTATGACTATTACGGTTACGAAAGCATGAAGTTATGGCTCAAACAGGGATGGGAGGATTTACACTGCACTGCACTGCTGTGCCAGAATGATTTGTGCGCCATGGGCGCCATCAATGCGCTGGAAGAAGCCGGCATTCGTGTGCCGGATGACGTCAGCGTGGGAGGATATGATGGTTCTGAAATCTTCTGCGTGCGTTCCTGCGGATTAACAACCGTGCAAGTTCCCTTGCACGACATCGGCTCCACCGGCCTGCAACTGCTGGCGGCCAAAGCCGCCAATCCACGACAACCCGCTATCGATCAGACATTGCCGGTGCGACTAATGGTAGGACAAAGCACCACTGGAATCAACCGCCAACACATTGCACAAGCGATATAAAAAGTACTTTTAAGGGGAATATTATGTCAAAACATCTATCATGGAAGGATTGCAAACAAACTCAAGGGTTCACATTAATCGAATTGCTTGTTGTGATAGCCATTATATCATTGCTCGCTGCGATCCTGTTTCCGGTTTTTGCGCGGGCGCGCGAAAACGCACGGCGCGCCAGTTGCATGAGTAACCTGAAACAAATCGGTCTGGGATTTATGATGTATGTGCAGGACTATGATGAGCGTTTTCCCATGGCATATTACTACAATAATCCAAGTGACTGGTGCAACGGCGGCGGCCAAACGCAAACAGATTCAGCAATGCCGGGACATCTCTTCACGGTGAGCAACGGTTGCAAAAGCGGGCATTGGATTAGCTTTCAGGATTTGATTTTCCCTTACACCAAAAGCGTGCAACTCTATAGTTGCCCTTCCGCGACTTACGGTCAAAACGCCGGCTCATTGCAGCTTAGTTATGGTTATAATCGCAAAATTAGTTTGATCGGGCATGCCACTCCCGCGGCTCTGGCACAAATCAGGGAAGCTTCAAAACTGGTGATGATCTTGGATTACAACACGCAATGGAATCTCTACGCCAACGGCAATGAATACAGCGACTGGGCCAAGCAGCAAAACCCCAGCGCCTCGGTCGCCCGCATCTGGCCACACCTTGGCGGCGGTAATATTGGCTACGCCGACGGTCATGTGAAATGGGTAAAGAAAGGCGCATTGCTGACTCGCGAAGACGTTTGGGGGAGTGATAATACTCCTAATACCACCTGGAATCCATAAAGGAAAATTATGTACCAAAAAGTACTTTTATTATTAACTTTTGCCATAACGTTGACCCGGTGCAGTTACGCTCAACAACCCTTGATGCAAACGTTCTTACAGCGCCCCAATTATCGTGGTCTATTGTTAAATAGCAATACGCAGCCGCTCCAAGCTGCAATTGAATTAGGCGATCTCACATCCGTGCCCTCGCCTTTGCAAGTGGATCAAGCATTACTAAATGCCAGTGATGTTATGGTGGCCAGCGCTTCATCGGCATTGCAATTCACCACTGCCAGGCAGCAGGTGCAACTTCCGCTCAACGCTCTGCTTCCCAATGGCGATTACCAGTGGACTTTTACGCTTAAAGGCAATGGCCAGGTATTGCAAACACTTTCGCAGCCGGTGCATGTGGTCAGCAACATGCCCACCACTTACATTGATGAAACAGGACGTGTGGTGCGCAACGGATCTCACTTCTTTCCCTTTGGAATTTATTTGGGTGAAGCAGGAGATGATACCGATAATGATATGGAACGCATTGCTGATGCGGGGTTTAATACGGTATTAAATTATCGTTACGGCTACGTGGGTGCTGAAGATGCTACCGCGTTTTTGGACCGCGCGCAAAACCATGATTTGTCCGTGATCTTTTCCCTCAAAGATTTGTATCAATATAATCATCCAGCAATTGATGGCGCTGCGATTTCGGAAGATTTAATTGATGACTATAAAGATCATCCCGCGCTGCTGGCCTGGTATATTAATGACGAAGCTCCGCTATCGGCCATACCGGAATTATTATCGATGTATCAACGCGTCCAGGATTTAGATCCCGATCATCCCACCTATTCTGTCCATTTTCAAAAAGATAATTATCCACAATATTTTCCCACAACGGATGTATTTGGAAGTGATTGGTATCCTTATGGCTGGTCGCCCTGGAGCGGTGTCACCACCTATGCGCGAGCGGCAAAAACTGCCACGCGCGATGCGCTGGGAATGTGGACAGTGACGCAAATTCATAATGGAACATTGTATAACGGTGGCAATCAACCTCAAAATCCCGTCTATACACCAACGGTTACCGCGATGAAGAATTTTGCTTATCAAGCAATTGCCAGCGGGGCCAACGGGCTGATTTTTTATTCGTATTTCGATTTATGGTACGACACCACTGCCCGGCAAAAAAGTCAAACGGCTTTTGATGCGCGGTGGCCCGGCGTGGAACAAGTTGCTCAGGAAATCAGTTCCTATATTCCCGTGCTTGAAGATGGGCAAGATATACCTATTGTCGTTTCGGCAAGTGGTGCACCGGCGCGCGGCATTTTATATAACAATAAGATGTATTTATTTATTGCAAATTCCACATGGTCGGCTCTCAATTTTAATGTGCAAATACCCGGTTCATGGACGCTAGCCGCCGGTAACCCAGGACAAACTTCTCCCATCACAAACGGCACGCAATGGATATATGCCGTACCTGCAAACGCTTCCGGCGTCATTGTTTTTGAATGAATAGTAATAGTTATTTTTAATAGTTTAGTCATTTAGTGTCATAGGGACGTCATTCTGAGGGAGCGCCAGCGACCGAAGAATCCCCCGAAGTTTCAACGTACTTCGTCGTAACCTGGGGGATTCTTCGACTTCGTTCGTTCCTCACTACGCTCAGAATGACGTCGTGTTT
>Ga0182738_1000322_pt1 | contig 71400 bp, 75 predicted proteins | sample eDN5th30CBELigMG_FD_128876 | JGI IMG/M metagenome (GOLD analysis project Ga0182738, IMG submission 128876) | Enriched Miracle-Growth compost microbial communities from Emeryville, California, USA - eDNA 5th pass 30_C BE-Lig MG (version 2)... ... | reverse complement strand
TCTGTTCAAGCACGCCGACTTTTATGCCCTGAACATAAATATCCAGAATCATCGTTTCAGCCTCTTGTTTTCAGCGGCTATTCTTGCGGAGTTTTCCGCGTAGACATCTTCCAGCGTGGGCGGATTATAAGCCGCGTTTTCGACCCTCAGATCCAGTGACATGGCCTGCAGCAGCCTACGCAGGACAGAGAGGGTGCAGTCGCTCCCCGCTTCGATGTTCACCAAGGCGCGCCGGCTTACGCCGGCGATCTCGGCCAGGCGGGTCTGGGTAATGCCTCGTTCCTTGCGGGTGGCAACGATGTGCTGAAGGACGGGGTCAACGATGCGATCAGGGTTCTTCATTTTGAGCAGTATACTGCTCAAAACAGCTTATGCAATCAAAATTGCGCAGTTAAATGCGCAATTTCGGTGTTGAAAATGGGCGCGTGAGCCATGTGCACGCAGGGTTCGGTGGCGCCCGTGCTGTGCTGGCGCATATCCGGTGCCATGACCGGCATTGCGCCAGCATTTCCAGTTCAGAAGTCGAGCGACAGGCCAGCGTAGTATCGGCGGCCGTCCAGCGTTTTGCCATAAAGCTCGCTGTTCACCTGCTTGTCGAAGGCGTTATATATGCCGAGGAAGCCGGTGACATGATTGCTGAACTTGTAGGTCGTGCCGATATCGACGATGGTGTAGGAAGGTATGCGATCCTCGCCGCCGTCTATCGTGTCGCTCTTGTATTTCAGCTTGCCCCATACGCCCAGCTTGCTGTTTGCCTGCCAGTTCAGGCCGAGGTTGAACATGTGGCGCGGCGTATTGTTCAGTGGCTTGCCTTCGTCCGGACCGCTGGTGATCTCGCTGTCCGAGAATGTGTAGTTTGCGGTCAGCCTGACTGAGCCGAGCGGCATGCCGAAGCTGGCCTCGACGCCTTGCAGGGTGGCAGAGTCAATATTTGTGTATTGCTGAATGCTGTAGCGCGTCTGGCCGTTGTACGTGCATGAAGGCGGTGCGCCGTCGGGCGTATTGCACACATACTCTTTGCCTATCTTGTCCTTGAAGCGGGTGTGGTAGGCCATGAGGCCAAAGTTCACATCATCAGGCGCTCCCCATGCAAAGCCAAGCTCATAGTTCGTGCTGCTCTCGGGCTCAAGATCTGAGTTCCCCATGTCCCACGAGCGTCCTCGACCAGCCTGTTCCACAATATTTTCGTCGGCCTGTTTCAGCGTGGGGGTCTTGTAGCCGCCGCTGACACCGCCCTTCAGGACGAGGTCGTCATTCCAGTGGTAAACGCCATACAGTCTTGGTGTGACATGGTTGCCGTAGTGCTCGTTCTTGTCGAAGCGCAGGCCCGCTGTCAGGGCGAAATTTTCGGTGATGTTGTATTCGTCCTCGGCGAAGAGCGCAGCCTGCCAGCGCGTGAGGTTCAGGGCTTTGGAGCCAGGGAAGCGGCTCTCGTCATGGTCGGTTTCTTCGCTTTTGTATTCGGCGCCGACGGAAATCATATGCGCGTCAAGCGGTATGACCGTCTTGCTGTTGACGATGGTGGACTTGTATGAGGATTCGGTCGTGCCATTCTCGATGTCGACATCCTCGCTCAGCACATACGTCTTGGTGTTGTTGCGCTTGCCCCATTTCCAGTCATGGGTCAGCCCGTAGACCACGCGTTTATTGTCCATATCGCTGGGGCCGCCGGTTTTCTCGGTGCGCAGGTTGTCCGTGCTTGTGATGCCGCCCTCAAGCTGCAAGCTGTGGCTGTCGTTGATCACCCAGTCCAGTCTCGCATTGTTGCTGGTGATGCGCTGTTTGGCGTATCCCGCCTCGAACTCATCCTCCTGGCGCTGATAGCGGGAGCCATAGAGCGTAAGGCCCAGCTTGTCCTGGACAAGTGGGCCGCTCAGATAATATCTGCCCTGATACGAGTTGCCCGAGTCCGAATGCTGCTGCAAGGTTCCGTCCAGCGTGACATTGCCTGTCCAGGTATCAGTCACTTTCTTGGTAATGACGTTGATGACCCCGCCCAGGGCGCTGGATCCATACAGCGACGACATTGGCCCGCGGATCACCTCAATGCGTTCGATGGCTGACACGGGAGGCAGCCAGTTTACCTGCGCGCCGCCTCCAAAGCCGTTGTAGTACGCTTCGGAGGAAGCGCCCAGGGGCTTTCCGTCGACGAGGAACAATACGTATTCCTCGCTCATCCCGCGTATCGTGACTTTGGTGTTTTCCAGCTTGCCGCCGGCGCCGCCTTCGACTGACACTCCGGGTATGTCCTGCAGGGCATCAGTGATATTGCGATACGCCTTGCCTTCCAGCTCTTCCTTGGGGATCACCGTAATCGTGGCCGGCGCATCAGCAATGATCTGTTCAAATCCCGATGCGGTGACGACAACATTGGACAGGGTGGCAACCCCCTGTTCCTGAGCATGGACAGGAAAGGCCAGCGTAACGAGCGTGGCGGCTCCGGCCTGGAGCGCGCGTAGCCGCGCATATTCCAGGCCTGGTCGGCGATGAATCATTTTTCCCCTCGATAGAATAGGTGCAATGCTGTATAAATCGATGTAAATAAGAATTAGACTTATTAGAATTGCGCAAATTCTATCCCTGGTCCCTGACCATAGTCTGACGAAATCCGCAAGAAATGGAGCGGCGGCGAAAGAGGGAATATGGCGGCATGCCGCAAGACGTGATGTCTTTGACCGGGTTCGTCAGGACGCGATTCGGAACCACATTCGCAGAATGCAGGGCTGGGTGCTGACGAATCGGACGTCACCCCCTGCATTGCGCAGCGTGGCGCGCACGATGGCCAGGCCGAGCCCCGAGCCCGCGCTGCTCTCCTGTCCCTTGCGGAATCGCTGGAACATTTCATCCTGCAGCCCAAGCGGAACGCCTTTACCCTCGTCCGTGATGTCCAGCAGGAAGGTGCCGTGTCCGCTGCCGGCCGGGAGCATTTTCACTGTGCCGGCGCCGTGATATAGGGCATTCTCCAAGACATTGCGTATCGCTTCGCGCAGCAAGTCTGCATTGCCCTGGATGAGCGGGCCTTCTTCCAGCCGCACGTCAATGGTGCGGCCATGCGCCTCGAAAAGCGGCAGCATCGTGCCCGCGGCCTCACGACACAGTCGCGCCAGATTCGCCTGGCCGGCGTCGCGCTGGCTCGTGCTCTGGGCCTTGTCCTGATGGGCCAGCGCCAGCACCTGAGCGACCAGCTTATGTATTTTGCTGAATTCCTGGTTGATTGCTGTCCAGTCCGCTGCGCCTTCGACGCTGTGCTTCTGCAGGCGCAGGCCCAGCACGGCCAGGGGGGTGCGCAGGGCGTGAGCGGCATCGCCGACAATGCGCTGTTCGTAGGCATAAGCCTGCGCCAGGCGATCCAGCCCTTCGTTTGCCGCCCGCGCGAGCGGCAAGACCTCGCCGGGCAGCTTGTCGAGCGGAATGCGCCGGTCAGGCTCATGCGGCCCTATGCCTTCGGCCAGTTCCGCAGCTTTCCTAATGGGGCGCAAAGTCCATTGCAGCAGGATGAACAACAGGCCAACGGCCAGCATACAGAATGGCACCAGCAGCAGCAGGCCGCGCATGGCGCGTTGATGCAGCAGATTGCCGATCAGCTCGCGCTCCATGCGATCCTCCTTGGCCACCATCAGGATGGAGCCATCGGCCAGGGTGACGGGCGCATTGATGACGCGCCCGTGCCCCTTGCGTATTGTTGTGCGGATCAGATTGATTTCATCCTGAAGCGTGCCTCGATACAGGCGCCGGGGCCGATCGAGATTGGCGGAATGCCACAGGGGCTGGCCGTCGGCGGAATAGAGCGTATAGGAAAGCTCACTGCCCGCGTAGTGTGTGGGCAGGGTGCTCAAGTCGCTGCTTGCGGTATACCCAGCGCCGATTGCCTGCGCCTGGATAAGCATGATGCTGCGGCGCAGCTGGTCGCGCGTGTCGTAGAGATACAGGGCAAGGACGCCAAAGCCCAGCATCAGCACGACCAGCAGCGAGATCAGTACCCGACAGCGCAGGCTGCGATCACACATGGGGTCCGTTGCTGACGAGGCGGTAGCCGATGCCGCGCACGGTATCGATGCGGACGGTTGCGCCGGCGGCTTCGAGCTTGCGTCGCAGGCGGGATACCAGCGCTTCAATGGCATTGAGGGTGACCCCTTCATGCTGGGTGTAGATGCGTTCTTCCAGATGGTCCTTGATGGCGATGCGAGGCGCCGAGCGCAGCATTTCTTCGAGCAGCATGGCTTCGCGCCGGGCAAGCTCGAGCACCCGGCCATCCACCACGGCATGGCGATGCTGCGGTTCAAAAGAGAGGTTTCCCCGCGTAAGTGTTGTGAAGCCGCGGCCTGATCGTCGCAGTACAGCTCTGATGCGTGCTTCGAGTTCGGCAATGTCTACGGGCTTGAGCACGTAATCGTCCGCCCCGGCATCCAGGCCATCGATCTTGCTTTGCACCGCATCGCGTGCGGTTAGGACAATGCAGGGCGGTAATTCAGGATGACTGGCATGCGGCGAGGCCAGGACTTGCAGGCCATCCATGTCAGGCAGACCAAGATCAAGAATGATGGCGTCATAGCGTGTCGCCTGCAGCGAGGCGATGGCTTGCCCGCCGGTTTCGGCAAAGTCGACCGCAAAACCGCGGCGCCGAAGATGATCACCCAGCAACGCCCTTAACTGGTCGTGATCTTCAACGATCAGAAGTTTAATTGGCATGGAGCTGTCAGATAATGATCAGGAAACTCAGGCATTATATCAATCGATAATATTATTGATATTGGTTCGTATTAAAAGTGAACAAAAAGAAAATGCCTGGCGCCGCCGCAGACGGCGATGCGGTTTCATATCGATGGGGCGTGGCGATGCGAGCCCTGCTGGCGGTAGCCGGCGGGTACGCCATCAGTGCCCTGTGCACGGCCAGCCTGGCGCTCGCCTTCCCCAAGGACAGGGCCCAGGCGGTGCTCGGGGCGACCATGCTCAGCTTTACTGTGTATTGCGTGGTTGCCATCTGGGCATTCAGCGCAGGAACGCTGGCACGCGCCTGGCTGGTTGCCGGTGTGCTGGCCGCGGTGCCTGCCATTCATCTCTTGTTTGCCTGGAGCCTGCCATGAACGGCATGGGGTTCCGCCAATCAAACGCCTGGCTGCACACCTGGTCGGGCCTGCTGCTCGGTTGGCTGATGTATGCCATCTTCGTGACCGGAACGATCAGCTTCTTCCGTGATGAGATCAGCTTCTGGATGCAGCCAGAGCAACATGTGTCCATGGCAGACGAAGGAACGCCAGAACGCGTACTGTCAGCCATGCAGAAGATGGCTCCGGATGCTTCGGTCTGGTCTGTCAGCCTGCCAGGGCCGCGCGATGCCGCTGTGCGGGTGCAGTGGTTCGACCAGGGCGAAAAGCCCAGCAAGTTCGGGGGACATCGTGTAGCTCTGGATGCCGGCACGGCCCAGGTTCTGCCCCAGCGGGAATCACGAGGCGCCGATTTCCTGTATCGGTTCCACTTTGAGCTATATGGCATGCCACGCATCGCGGCGCGCTGGATCGTGGGCATTGCGACCATGATGATGCTGATCGCCATTGTCAGCGGCGTTATCACGCACAAGAAGATTTTTGCCGATTTCTTCACATTCCGGCCACGCAAGGGACAACGTTCATGGATGGATGCCCACAACGCGCTGGCGGTCCTGTCGCTGCCTTTTCACTTCATGATTACCTACAGCGGCTTGCTGCTGCTGATGTTCATGTTGATGCCGTGGGGGGTGCAAAGCGCCTATAACGGAGACATGCGCGCATACTTCAACGAACGGGGCGCACGAGTGACAGCCACAGCCCCTGCGTCGCATGACCAACCTTTCGCGGCGCCTCTGGCTGAGATAGGGCCGATCATGGCGCAGGCGCGTGCCCGGTGGCCGCATGGCGTGGACCACATCACGGTCACATCGCCAGGCACCAGCCAGGCGGTGATAGAGTTGCGCGAGCGCGGTGCGGACAGCCTGCTTGATCGCGGTCGCAGCGAACGGTTGCAGTTTGACGGTGTAAGCGGTGTGCTGCTGGAATCCGTGCCGCCGCCCGCCCTTAGCCCGGTCACTGCGACGTATAACGTCTTTTCCAGCCTACACCTGTTGCGTTTCGCGGGTCCGTGGCTGCGATGGCTGTTCTTTCTTGCAGGCTTTGCGGGTTCCGCCATGGTCGCCACAGGCCTGATCCTGTGGGTGGTCAAGCGTTTGCCTCAGCGGCGCAAGCAGGGCAGTCATATTGGCCATCATCTTGTCGAGCGGCTGAACGTCGCAACCATTGCAGGGCTGCTGCTGGCTGTCGCCGCCTATTTCTGGGCAAATAGGTTGTTGCCGGTGGAAATGGCCGCGCGTGCCGACTGGGAAATACGCATCTTTTTCATCGCCTGGGCATCGTGCCTGATTCACGCCTGCCTGAGGCCGCACAGACAGGCGTGGATTGAGCAGCTTGCCATGGTTTCCATTCTCTACTTCCTGCTTCCGGTGTACAGCTTCATTTATTTCGATACGCATCTGCTCAACAGTCTTGCAGCAGGCCAGTGGCTCGTTGCAGGGGTGGACTTGAGCCTGTGGGCGGTGGCGCTGTTTTCTGCGGCTGGCGTCTGGTTTCTCAGGACGAGGCAGGCCGCGAGCAAGCGTAGCAGCGGGGCGGCCACCACGGTAAAGGGGCGGTCATATGCCGGTCTTTAACATAGCGCTTTGCTTTTCGGGATTCATTTTGCTGGCACTGGCCATGGAAAGGCATTTCGAGACGGTGATTGGTGCATCGCCCCGACGGGCGCAGTCTGCAATGCTCAAAGTTGGCGGCTGGGCGGCTCTGATACTGGCTGCGACAAGGTCTATTCAGAGCGATGGCCCGTCAGTGGGGCTGGCTATCTGGGTGGGAGAACTGGGCATCGCCGCCACGCTGGTCGCGCTGCTGCTCACTTATGGGTCGCGGCGTGTCGTGCTCGCGGCATTTGTGGCGGGCTTGCTGGCCGCCTGCTTCCTGGGTTGAGAAAGCGGAGCGGCCGCCAGCGTGTGACTATATGCCAATGACCCGCGCGGGCTAGTATTTTCCACGCCTTATAAAAGTTATGTTATAACATTTCATTTAAGGCATGTAGAGATATATGGAAACTCGTCCTCCCTGTACCAGCCGAACCCATTTGCGAACTAGGAGGCTTACACCATGCAAGTGCTTTCATCCCTCAAAGATGCCAAGAACCGTCATCGCGACTGCCAGGTCGTTCGCCGTCGCGGACGCATCTATGTGATCTGCAAGACTCATCCCCGCCTGAAAGCCCGTCAGGGCGGCGCCAAGAACAGGCGCAAAGGGTAAGCTGGCATCCTGGCTGATCTGGTGCGCGGTAATCCGGATAAGAAGATCTTCACCGACTCTTTTACTTTTCGTCCAGGAAGGGCCAGCGCTCGTGGTTGGATGCGATGTGATCTTCTGTGCATCAGGCATCCGTGCGCATTGGAGACATTGCGCCCGCGACCGCGCAATGGTTTGAGGCGAGAAGGGCAAAGTGAAATAGATGACGCAGGCTTGAGCCTGTAATCAAGTTCGAGCCTGCGGGGAAGATGGGGAGGCATGATAGGGGATGCTGCCGTAGCGCAATCCGGCGCGCGCCCGGTTCCGCTGGCGCCCCGTGTTGCGGATTTCTTCGATCAGCGTGGCTGCGGCAGACAACGGGGCAATGGCGCTGTTCCAGATCAAGCCGATAGGTTCATCGGTGCCCGCAAAAGGCAGTTGCAGCGGTGATATGACGCCGTGTGCGATGTCTTCCTCGACAACGCTATATGGAACAAACCAGACTGCATCGTTATGGATGACCAGGGCACGGCCAAGTGTCATGGATAATGTTTCGATCAATGCCACATCCGGCGGCAGCCCAAATGCCGCCATGACGCTGTCGGCAGATTGGCGGATGAGTGTTCCGGCTGGCGGTACGACCAGTAGAAACTGGGCCAATTGGGACGAGCAGGCCTGCGCGACATTATGCAGCGGATGGCCGGAACGTATGACGGCGGTCAGAGGCTCATGGAATAAATGCTCGAAGCTCATTCCAGACATTGCTTCGGGCTCCGCAAGCCTGCCGATAACGAAATCCAGCTCCGCGGATCTGAGCCGATCAAGCAGATCGGCGTTTGCCGCGGTTGTGACCCTGACTGATGCGGATGGCCATGCATGATGCACTTGAGTGAGGACTTGTGGCAGCAGGGCCGCTGACAAGGTTGGGAGGATGCCCAGTTTTACGACGACGGGAGCGCTTCTGCCTTCTCGCAGCAGCGTACTCATCCCTTCGTGAAGGCTGGAAAGGCTCGCGTTCGCGTAGGGCAAGAACAGCCGCCCTTCATTCGTAAGCGCTGCTCCCTTGCGGCTTCTTTCGAACAGCCGGTGACCCAGTATCGACTCAAGCTCGCCGATGGTTTTTGAAACGGCGGGTTGAGTTATGGACAGCTTTTCGGCTGCTCGTTGAAGACCGCCCAGATGCGTAACCGCCAGAAAGCACTGCAGATGGCGAAGCCTGATTCGGCTATTGAGTAGTGGCTCATCCATTACTGTTGGTTATGTAAATAACGATGAAATATCATTATCCATAACTTTTCAGTTTATATAAAGTGCGCTTATAGAAAAATCATCAGTTCACGCACCCGGAGACACTATCCATGCCAGACGCTACACCTGTGTTATCGCCTCGGGATTCGCAGGCGCATCCCCCGTTTCTGTACCCCGGCTACAAATCTTCGATTTTGCGCAGCCCCTCTCGATCACTGGTCCCAGTCCCGGAGACGCTGAAAAACCGACGTGTTCCGGTCTACGGCGCCTGGGAACTGGGCGCCGTAGACCATGATCTGACGCGCAATGCAATGATCAATGGCGCACCGCTCGGGGAGCGCATTATTGTTACGGGCCGCGTGCTTGACGAGGGCGGGCGTCCGGTACGTAACACGCTTGTTGAAATATGGCAGGCTAATGCGGCTGGTAGATACGTGCACAAGGCAGACCAGCACGATGCACCGCTTGATCCAAATTTTCTGGGGGCGGGGCGCTGTCTGACTGATGATCACGGGCGCTACCGCTTCATCACAGTCAAACCAGGGGCTTATCCCTGGGGAAATCATGCCAACGCCTGGCGCCCGAATCACATTCATTTTTCCTTGTTCGGGCAACACTTTGGCTCACGCTTGGTAACCCAGATGTATTTTCCGGGAGATCCTTTGCTGCAGTACGATCCCATCTTCCAGGGCACGCCCGAGCAGGCAAGAAACCGGCTGATATCGCGCCTGTCGTTGGATGCCACTGAAGAAGGCCATGCATTGGGTTATGAGTTTGATATTGTCTTGCGTGGCCCTGCGCAGACCCCCACGGAGTAGCGCCATGACCCAATTGAAGCAGACGCCTTCGCAGACAATCGGTCCGTACTTTGCCTATGGGCTATGCCCCGAACAATACAACTACGCCTTCAAAAGCTTGTTCCATCCGCGCATGGCAGAGCCGCATGCGCAAGGCGTGCATATAACGATTACCGGAAGGGTTTTCGATGGCGAAGGCAAGCCGGTGAATGACGCCATGTTGGAAATGCTCCATCTGGATGCCGATGGACACTATCCGGATACGTTGTCTAGTAAGGCGCCGTCGGCCTTTCGAGGGTTTTCCCGTGTGGGAACCGGGACCAATCCCGAGAGCCATTATGTGGTTGACACCATAAAGCCTGGCCCGATGAATGGACAGTCGGCCCCCTGTATAGAGGTCATTTTACATATGCGGGGCCTGCTGCATCATCTCTATACCCGCATCTATTTTGACGACGAACAGGTCGCCAACGAGCGGGATGCCCTACTGGCCGCCGTGCCCACGGAGCGGCGGGATACGCTGATGGGCCGGCGCATCATAGGGGAGGATCGCCTGGTCTATCGCTTCGATATCCATCTGCAAGGGCCACAGGAAACGGTCTTCTTCGACATTTAACGCTGTTAGCCAATACGATAATGAACGAGGCCATGGTCAGTACATCTTTCGAGGTCGGGCGATTGACCGACGGAATTCGTGGCACTGCGCCGATGCGAGCGCTTTGGTCAGCGCATTCGACACTTCAGGCGATGCTGGATGTCGAGGCGGCTTTGGCCAGAAGCTGCGCTACGCATGGCATTATGCCTGCCGAATTGGCTGAATCGATTGTCATGGCCTGCCGCGCGGATACGCTGGATATGGCGTCATTACAGGCTGACGCGGCAATGGGCGGCAACGCGGCCATACCCATGGTCAAGCAATTGACTGCGCTTGTAAGGCGATCCAGCCCCGAGGCGGCTGGCTATGTGCATTGGGGTGCCACCAGCCAGGATATCATTGATACCGGCATGGTCCTGCAGTTGCGCCGGTCGCTTGCCATGCTGGGTGAGGCACTGGACCAATTGTGCAAGGCGCTTGCAGGCCAGGCGCACCGCTATCGCGATACGCCTATGGTTGGCAGGTCACTGCTGCAGCAGGCGCTGCCCATCACACTGGGCTTGAAGCTGGCACAATCATTGGATGCACTGATGCGACATCGCGAGCGGCTTGCTCAGTTGCAACCGCGTGTCGAGGTCCTTCAGTTCGGCGGAGCGGTCGGAACGCTGGCGAGTCTGGGCTCACACGGTCCCGGGATCGTCCATTCGCTTGCAAAGGAACTGGATCTGGGCATACCTGATGTGTCATGGCATACGCATCGAGACCGTATCGCGGAAATCGCTGCATGGCTTGGAATATTGATGGGCACCCTGGGAAAAATGGCCCGCGATATTTCCTTGCACATGCAAACAGAGATCGGGGAATTGGCGGAACCGTGGATGCCGGGGCGAGGCGGATCATCAACCATGCCGCACAAACGCAATCCGTCAGGTTGCGCGGCGGTATTGACAGCGGCATTGCGGGCCCCTCATCTGGTTTCCTCTATCCTGAGCGGCATGCCGCAGGAACACGAGCGGTCGCTGGGAGGCTGGCAGGCGGAATGGGACGTCATGCCCGAACTGGTCGTATTGGCATCGGGCGCCCTGGAAAACATGACCGTTATTGTGTCCGGCTTGCAAGTCAACGAATCATGCATGTCGGCCAACCTGGCCAAGACGAACGGTCTTATTCTCAGCGAGGCGATCATGTTGGCGCTGGGCCGAAAGATGGGAAGGCATAAGGCGCATGACCTGGTCGAAGACATTGCGCGCAAGGCTGCCGCGACGGGACAGCCATTTTGTGATCTGGTGAATGCCGACGAGCGTGTGGGCCGCTACCTGAACAAAACAGAGTTATGTGACTTGCTCAACCCACAAGCCTATCTCGGGCAGGCCGGTGCATGTGTGGATGCCGTATTGGCCAGGGTAAACCTCTGATTGGCAAGGGGCAATCGAGTCAGGGCAGGGCCGAGTCGCTTGTTCTCAACATGTCGAGCACTGTCCTGACGGTCGGGGAAATATAACCTGTGGAGCGATACATCACGCCGAACTCGCGGGTCATGGTTGTTTCAGGCATTTCGATCTCGCGTACAGTTCTTGCCAGCTGCTCCATATGAAGGTTGCGCCGCGTGATAAAGCTTAGCAGCGAGGTGTTTGAAATAAGCTGGGGAATGAGCGAAATCGCATTTGATTCGATCTGGGCCACGGGCCTTTTCAGTCCGCGCTGCTCGAATACCTGTTCCAGCCATTTGCGTGTCGCGCCCGATTTGGACGGCAATACCCACCGATACGCCTGCAGATCTTCCAGGGCAATTGCGGCTTGGGCGAAGAGAGGGTGTTCACGGCTTGCGACGACCACGACATGATCAGTGGCGATTCGCGCAAAATCACATTCCTGGGCCGTTTGGGTATAGGGCGCGATCACCAAGTCCAGTTCTCGCCGGGCCAGGGCGCTGGCGAGATAATCATTCATCCCAAGCTCGATTTCAATCGAGATGTCCGGGAACTCTGGCAGCAACTGTTGCGCCAGAACGGGCAAAAGAAACTCCGCCGCCGAGGCCGACACCCCAAGCCGGACATGGCCGGATGAGCCTGTGGCAACCGCTGCGACATCGCGATGTGTGCTATCTATGCTCCTCAGGATGTCCTGTGTGTGGCGCATAAGTGCCAGCCCTACCGCGGTGAGCACCAGCTCCCCATTTTCCCGCACGAACAGTTCGGCATCGAATTCGGCTTCCAGCCGCTGGATGCTTTTGCTGATGGCAGGTTGTGTGCGATGGACAGCTTCGGCCGCCCGGCCGAAGTGCCCCAGATTGGCCACCTGCTCGAAATACTTCAGATCTCTCAATTCCATGAGTCTCCCCTCACGCCTATATGAATATTATCTATTGAATTCTGAATATTATGAATTAGACAACAAGGAAGGCAGGGACCACACTGTGACACTTCAAAAACTTGCACACTGGCTTACAGGTGGCACGCCTGAATGACAGCGGCGATTTGCACGGATGGTTGTCTCTCATATGAAAACCGCTTTTCACGTTCACTCCTGTCGTTTCCACTGGAATGCCGCCGCGCCCAGTCTCGAAGAACAGGAGGGTCTTTTCCGCCAGGTTTCACAGTGCGGCTTCGAAGGGCTGGATATATCGGACAGCTGGCCATTTGCCGCTCTGGACAAGAATGGGGCCGCGCAGACCAGAACGCTTGCCGCCAGGCACGGGCTGGCAATTCCGACCATCAGTTGCATGGGCAAGACGCTGTGCCACCCGGAGCTGGGCGAAAACAATCTTCGCGCGCTGATGCATGCCATTGATACAGCCGAATGGTTGGGTGCGGAAGTACTCAATATCGCCCTCGCCATCCCCCGCAGCCCCGGCGTGGCGCCCGTCATGGGCGCCGCGCATTCTCCGGGTGGCAGCTTGGCTGCAACGGATAGCGACTTTGCAATCACCGCGCTGCGCCTGCGCGAAGTAGCGCACATGGCGCGGGACAGAGGCCTGCATATCAGTGTGGAAATGCACGATAGAAGCCTGGCGGATACCGCCGCATCGTTGCTGCGCATACTTGACGAGGTCGACGAGCCCAACGTTGGCGCCAACCCCGACCTATGCAACGGCTATCGCGCGTATAGCGTTCCGCCTGAACCCTGGGTCGACACGCTGCGAAAACTGGCCCCTCGCGCAAACCTCTGGCATATCAATAATATGCAGCGCGTGTATTTTCAGGAAATAGACCGCGCCGCCTTCGTCGAGCGGCCCTTGGGCGAAGGTGATATTGATTATCGCCTCGCCCTGAAGCTGATGCGGCAAGCCGATTTCTCGGGCTGGGCGGTTATTGAATACAAGGGGTCTGGAGACCCGTTTGAGGTTTTGGCGCAAGGGCGCCGCTATTTCCGGAAACTGACGGACGCCGCCGAGAAAGCATGCCTGGCACCGTAATCATTCAAAACCAACAATTCACAACTACGTCTTATATGACTTGGAGACAACCTTCATGATCCTATCCAAACACATGCTTTTGCTGAGGCTTTCAGGTGCTTTGCTGTCTTTGGCTCTGAGCTCGACCGCCTCGGCCGGCACATGGCCCGAGCAGCCCTTGCGCATTATTGTTCCCTTCCCGGCGGGCGGCGCGGGCGATCTTGTCCCACGCATCATCGGAGAAAGCCTATCCAAGTCGCTGGGCCAGCCTGTTATCGTGGAAAACAAGCCTGGTGCGGAAGGGGCCATTGGCGTGAATGCCGTGGCCAAAGCGAAGCCGGATGGTTATACCTTGGGCGTGGCGACATCAGGCCCCGTCGTAATAGGAAAGCGCCTGTTCACCAATCTGCCCTACGATCCTAAGAAAGACTTGGCTCCTGTGGGCCTGACCTACGAAACCCCTTTCGTGCTGGCTGTCCCGGCATCCTCGTCAGTCAAGACACTAACCGACTTGTTCGATATGGCCAGGGAAAAGCCCGGCACGCTCAATATCGCGATTCCAAACAGCGGTTCTGTGCAGCACCTGCTGTCTGAACAGATGAAGAATGTGGCTGGCCTGGATATTCTGAACATTCCCTACAAGGGAGGCGGGCCGGCGGCGATTGCCGTTGCCACGGGAGAGGTGGATATGACCTGGGCGGCGCTGCCCAACGTCACCAATCTGATCGATGCAGGAAAGCTGCGCGCCATTGCGGTGAGCAGCGCCCAGCGCAACGCGCTGCTTCCGTCTGTCCCAACCGTCGTCGAGCAAGGCTGGCCCATGCTGGTGGCAACAAATTGGAATGGCCTGATAGCGCCGAGCGGCACGCCCGATTACATCCTCGACAAGTTGAATACGGAAATCAATGCCATTTTGAATGAGCCAGGCGTAGTAAGAAAGTTCTCCGAAATGGGCGTCTCGCCTGAGCCGAGAACCCGCGCTGCCTTCCAGGATTTGATGAACGTGGAAGAGAACAAGTGGGCCGAAGTCATCAAGGATGCGGGCATCAAGCCGCTATAAGCACTTATATACAGGTTGATTGATCATGACTTTACGCGGCACCGCTTTTCTACCCATCTGGCATGACGTTGATGAATCCATGGAGGATGAGTTCAATGTCTGGCACACCAAAGAGCATATTCCCGAGCGCGTTGCCACGCCCGGCATCATGGTTGGTCGCCGCTATGCGGACCCGGCGGCGTCAAAGTACCGTTATTTCACACTGTACGAGGCGGCATCCTTTGATGTTTTCGAATCCGATGGTTATTTCGCTACGGCCAATGCTCGCTCCGAATGGACGGAACGGGTCCACCCGGCCTTCCGGAACTTTCGGCGTGCCCCTTGCCATTTATTCATGACACGTGGCCAGGGCGCAGGCGGTGGACTGGCGACCGCGCGCATATGTTTTCCCCCGCAGCAACAGGAGGAGGCAATGTCCCCGAAAGATATATTCAGCCTGGCCGCCAGACGGGTAGTGGAAAGCGTTCTCGATCTGCCGCATGTAACCTCCGTCCATATGGGCATCGCAGGCAAGGTGGCGCGCAGCCCGCTGTCCGGGCAGTCTCTTTCATTGCGGCCGGGCGCCACTGCCTTTGATGCGGTACTGATGGTGGAGGGCATCAGCCAGCATTTCCTGCATTCCGTGACTTCGGACATTTCGACAATACTTGAGGCTGAGCCGGGCGCCATAGAGTCGTTCGAAATAGCAACATACAGTCTGGCTTACATGCTCTCGGATACCTCGGGGAAATAGCCGTGCACAAGTCTATTGCCACGGTATCCATGAGCGGTACATTGCCCGAGAAGCTTGAAGCGATTGCAGCGGCCGGATTCAATGGCATCGAGCTTTTCGAGAACGATTTCATCGGGTTCAATGGCTCAGCCGCAGATCTGAGGTCGATGGCCGCCGGCCTGGGCCTGAGCATAGACTTGTATCAGCCGTTCCGCGATTTTGAGGCAATGCCCGAGTCCTTGTTTCGCAAGAGCCTGGACCGTGCGGAACGAAAGTTTGACGTCATGCAGGCGCTCGGCGTATCGCTGATGTTGTGTTGCTCGAACACATCGCCGCTAGCGCAGGATGACCAGATGTTGGCGGCGGCTCAGCTACATGAATTGGCCGAACGCGCCTGCCGGCGAGGCCTTCGCGTGGGCTTTGAAGCGCTGGCCTGGGGACGGCACACACGCTATTACAGACAGGCATGGTCCATTGTGGAAAAGGCTGACCACCCGAGCCTGGGTCTTATACTGGACAGCTTTCATACGCTCTCGCTTCAGGACGACCCGTCGGCAATTGCCGATATACCCGGAGACAGGATATTCTTTCTGCAAATGGCCGACGCGCCAAAGCTTTCGATGGACGTCATCCAGTGGGCGAGGCATCACAGAAATTTTCCTGGGCAGGGTGAGCTTGATGTCGAGGGGTTCTTTTTGCAGACACTGCTCTCGGGTTATGCGGGCCCTCTTTCATTGGAAATATTCAATGATGTATTCCGGGAAGCCTCCAACCGTCGTATTGCGGTGGATGCAATGCGCTCGTTGCGGTACCTGGAAAGCGTTGCGCTGAATCAACTGCGTGGCTTGCAGCTTGAACAGCCACAAACTGCGCAAGCCCTCAAGGCAATGGAAAGAACAGCGCTTCAGTCATTGCCTCCCGCTCAGCCGCTGCAGGGTATCGTCTTTGTCGAGTTCGCCGTGGATGAAGCGCATGCCCGATCCCTGGCATGCCTATTGGAGAAAATGGGGTTTGCTTGCGCAGGCCAGCATCGCAGCAAAGCAGCCATGTTGTTCCGCAAGGGTAGCGCGGCGCTCATTTTGAACACTGAGCCGGGATCATTTGCATGGTCTAGGTTTGGCCGCTTCGGCGCCTCGGTTTGTGCAATTGGCATATGTGTCGATGATCCAGCCGCTGCCGTTGAGCGAGCCACATCGTTATGTTCGGCTCCGTTTTTCAGCCCTGTGGGACCGCGGGAAGCCATTATCCCGGCCATCGTGTCTCCGGGTGGCGTCGTCATCCATTTCTTGCCTCCAGCTTCCGGGCAAGCGGGCTTGTTTGCCGCCGACTTCAATCTGGCGCAGCCTTGGGATGAATGCGATGCACAGCCTGACATCTCTATCGATCACATTGCACTATCCCTGAATGTGGACCAGCGCGATACCTGGGTACTGTTCGCGCGATCCGTGCTGGGGCTCAAGGTTGATGGGCGGGCGCAGTATGCCGAGCCTTATGGCCTGACAGACAGCATCGCGGTCAGCTCTGATGATCGCCGCGTGCGCATCGCATTGGACGTGTCGCCAAGCCTGCGAACCCGCACCGCTCAGACCGCCAACGCGCAGGACGGCGTCGCGGTGCACCAGATCTCGCTGTCCACAGCCGATATTTTTGCTGAGGTACAGGCCTGGCGCGAGCGAGGCGTTGCCTTCGTCGCCATACCTGGAAACTATTACGACGATTTGCCCGCGCGCTTCGATATCGATGTACACCTGCTATCACTGTTGCGCGATCACGGAATTTTGTTTGATCGTGACGCCACAGGTGATTATCTGCACATTTTTACTGAAGACATCGGCAACCGATTCCGCCTTGAACTCACTCAGCGCATCAATGACTACGCCGGCTATGGCGTTTCGAACGCTGCTGTCTTAACCTCCGCGCAGGCGCAAGCAAATGCGCCGCGAGATGCTTGGGGACAAGCATGTGGACCGATCACTGGCCAACCGCAATGATCTGACCGATGTTTTTCAAGACTTGATTACACGCTATGCCTGGGGTGAGATCTGGACTCGGCCGGGTCTGACTCGGACTACACGCAGCGCGATGGCTGGTGGCTGTCTGGCCGTCACAGGAAGTTCAGCACGGCGCTGGTAAATGCCTGTGGCTGCTCCCAGTTGGATATGTGCGAGGCCTCTAGTTCCACATGAGATGCGGCAGGGATAGTATCGGCCAGGAACCTTCCTTCCTGCGTCGTGGCGGCGGGATCATACGCGCCGCTGATCACTAGCGTGGGGGCTTGAATGGCATGAATCCGCTCACGCAGATCCGCATCGCGGAGTGCCATGCAATTGGCGATGTAGCCGGCCTCGGGTGTCCTACGCAACATGTCGACAAGTGTCTGCGTCATACCGGGGTTCGCCGCGCGATAGCTGTCCGAAAGCCAGCGTTCAACAAGTGTCATCGCCAGGCTTTCCAGGCCATTTTCCTGTACGGCGGCAATGCGCGCATCCCATCCCGCCATAGTCCCGATACGTGCCGCTGTATTGCACAGCACCAGTTTATTCACAAGCTCGGGGTATTCCAGCGCCAGCACCATGCCTGTCGGCCCACCCATTGACAGTCCGCAAAAATGAGCTTGCTCGATGTTCAGGAACGACATCAGCTCCGCGACATCGTTTGCCAATTGCTGAAAAGTCAGTGGCTTGTCGGACGTGGAAGACTTTCCGTGGCCGCGCGTATCGTAGCGCAGCACACGGAATTTTTCGCTGAACGCCGGTACTTGTTGAGCCCACATGTCGGCACAGGTTCCAAGTGAATTGGATAATACAAGCGCTGGCGCAGATTGGGGGCCATCAATGACGTAATACAGGCGGGCTTGGCTCAGGTTGGCATAGGGCATAAAGACATTCCGAAAGGAAGCTACAGGCGATGCAAGCAGTCTCTTTTCCGATAACCGCTTGCCAGCATTCATACCGTGGAATTGTATGTGACGCGCTGCCATCATGACGCCATATGATGCGAATTGGTCCGGAGGGTGAACGCCACACTCGTGGACAATTGGCATGTCTTGCCGCTGTCATGCCTGAAGATGGATTTGTATAGGGCTATATTGGCCGAGTATGAGTTTACCCTGAGAGTATTTTGCTATATACTAAAGCTATATACTCTTGACTCAAGGAGGTGTGCCGATGTCTATCGGGACTGTGTTCATCAACAATCGTACCCAGGCTGTTCGGCTTCCCATGGATGTCCGGCTGCCTGAGGGCGTCCACAAAGTGGAAATACGCGTCAGAGGAAATGAGCGCATCATCGCACCGGTTGGGCAAATTTGGGACAGCTTCTTTCTGAATGGGCCAACCGTGAGCGACGATTTCATGTCTGAGCGTGCGAGCCAGCATCAGCCGGAGCGGGAATCGCTCTGATGCTGCGCTACCTGCTTGATACCAACATCGTCATCTATGTACTGAGGCGACGCCCCATCGAGGTGTTGTCCATCTTCAATGCAAATGCTGGCCGAATGGCGATATCTTCGATCACCGTGGCCGAGTTGCTGCATGGTGCGGAGAAAAGCAACAGGGTAAATGAGAATCTGTCGGCGATTGAGGATTTTTGCAGTCGGCTCGATGTGTTGCCTTATGGTCTCAAGGCAGCCCAGCACTACGGCGCCATTCGTGCGGCGCTGGAAAAACTGGGCCAGCCTATCGGCGTGAACGACTTGCACATTGCCGGCCATGCACGCAGTGAAGGTCTCATACTTGTGACAAATAACGTGTCAGAGTTCACACGTGTGCCGGCGCTGGAGGTGGAGAATTGGGTTAACCCCAACCTGTGAACGCGCAGAGGCAAATAGCCACCTTGGCCAACGTAGACGGCATGGACCTCTTCCAAGTCGCCAGGGTTGAGGTGTTCGAGTACGGGGCCAAGTGACCTGCGGCCATGTCATCTCGTACTTGAAACGCGGCAAGACACGCCAAACTGAACTGAGAGTGTCAGGCGGCGCAGGCAATGAGCTGTCCGGCTCGCGACAGAAAATCGGGCTTTTCTGTGATCAGCAAGGAGCATCAGCGGCGGTTTGCTTCACGCTCACTTGTTCCTGAAGCAGGTGGGGATCTTGTGTGCGAATATGTTCAAATGCCGTCCACTTCCGGTGGTAATCCATTCGTTCAAAGTGCGCGACCAGGAAATCGATGAATGTTCGCACCTTGGCTGACATGTGGCGCCGGCTTTGAAACGCAATGTTGACCGTCAACTGGGGCAAATCCCAATCGTCCAATACAGAGACAAGCCGGCCGGCTACCAAGTCGTCGTAGAGGATGTACTTGGGCTGCACCAGGATACCCATGCCTTGAAGCGCTGCGGCGCGCAATACTTGGCCGTCATTTGATTCCAGCAATCCTTGTACGTGAATGCTGCGAGTTTTGCTGCCACAGCAAAAATTCAGCTCATTCGGGCAGTTGGCATAGGTGTAGAGCAACAGCGGACGATTGACGAGCTCTTCCACGCTGTGCGGTGTCCCGTGCGTGTTGAGGTAGCCCGGTGATGCCGCGAGAATGCGGCGTGTTGCCGCCAGGCGCCGGATGGTGACATTCGAATCCCGCTCGAACTCTCGCGTCCGAATGGCAACGTCTATGTTGTTGTCGATCAGGTCGTTGTATCGATTGGAGACCTCGACATACACACGCACATTGGGGTAGCGGGCCGTGTATTCTTTCAGGAGCGGGGCGATGTGTTGCACCGAAAAAGATAACGATGCTGTCACGCGCAGCGTGCCGGTCGGGTTCAATACCGTGGCCGTGGCGGCGGCCTCGGCATCTTTGACGTCGGCAAGCACGCTTTTGCAGCTTTGATAGAACGTCTTGCCCGCCTCGGTCAGGGACAGGCCGCGTGTGCTGCGCTGTATCAGTCGCGCGCCGATTCGGGTTTCCAGCGATGTCAGGTGCCGGCTGGCCGCCGCATTGGACATATTCAGCGCCTCCGCTGCACGCGTCATGCTGCCGAGCTCAGCTGTCTGCACCAGCAATTCCATTTCCGTCCAACGATCCATTTCGCCTCCTGCAGCCGCTCGCAAGGCGGCCTTGATCATGCCTGTATCCGGGAAAACCCGTGCATTTCCTGTAGGCGGAAAACGCTTTTGCGGCATTTCTATTGCTCTAAGTTTATCAAGTGTACAAAATTGATGCCGTAATTCAACGGAGACGAGCGTGAGAAACCTGGATGAAGACAACATCACGCGGGCGGTTATCGCCATGCATGCGAACTCGAAAAATGTGCGGTTGCGCGAGATCATGACGAATCTCGTGCAGCATCTGCATGCATTTGCCCGCGAGGTCCGGCTGACTGAAGACGAGTGGTTTCAGGGAATCAATTTTCTGACCGAAGTTGGCCACATTACGACTGAAACGCGTCAGGAATTTATCCTGCTGTCGGATACGCTGGGCCTGTCCATGCTGGTGACGGCACTGAATAACAAGAAGCCGAAAGGCTGCACGGAGGCGACGGTATTTGGCCCGTTTCATGTCGAAGGCTCGCCGCATGTCGAGTTGGGCGGCGATGTAGCCAATGGCGCGCGGGGAGAACCCTGTTATGTCCGCGGCAGTATCGTCGGGCTGGACAACCGCCCTGTTCCGAATGCCGAACTGCAGGTGTGGCAAGCCGATGAAGCCGGTTTTTATGATGTGCAGTACGGCGAAGATGCGCCGCATCGCGCACGTGCCACCTTGCTGGCCGATGCGGAGGGGCATTTTCATTTCAAGACAATACGCGCCGAGGCCTATCCGATTCCGCACGATGGCCCGGTGGGGCGCATGCTGGAGGCCCTAGGCCGCCATCCGTGGCGGCCAGCGCACCTGCATTTCATGATCAGCGCGCCGGGCTACGAGCGGCTGATTACGCATGTCTTTCGTAATGGCGATCGCTACCTCGATTCGGATGCGGTATTCGGCGTGCGGTCTTCGCTGATTGCCGATTGGATCGAGCATCCGCCGGGCCCAGCGCCGGATGGGGTGCAGAGTGAGGTTCCGTTCTACACGCTGGATTTTCGATTTGTGTTGAACCCGGTATCGACCGTCTAGCCAGAAATTCTATAAAAACCAAGGAGACACCATGACACGTTCAGCGTCCCCATTGCTGGAACTTCGCGGCATCAGTAAGCGCTTTGCAGGCGTGCAGGCACTGGATGATGTGTCGTTCGAGCTTTATCCGTCCGAAGTGCACATGTTGCTGGGCGAAAACGGCGCCGGCAAGTCCACGTTGATGAAAGTGCTTTGCGGCGCGCACCACGCGGACGCGGGCGAGTTCTTTTATCAGGGATCGCCGGTCAAGATAACAGGCCCGGCTGACGCGCAGCGGCTGGGCATTGCGGTGATATTCCAGGAGTTCACGCTGGTCCCGTATCTTAGCGTGGCGCAGAATATTTTCCTGGGACGCGAGCCCAAGGGGCGCTTTCCCGGATCAGTGGATCATGCACGCATGCGCGCTGACGCCCAAAAGATCATGGATCAACTCGGGATGACACTGAACCCCGATACGGTGGTGGCGACGCTGGGCGTGGCACAACAGCAGATGGTGGAGATCGCGAAGGCCCTATCCCAGGAGGCACGCATTCTGGTGCTGGATGAGCCGACGGCCGCATTGTCCGATAACGAGACCGAGAAACTGTTCGGCATGATCGAGCGGCTCAAGGCGCAAGGTGTCGCGATGGCTTATATCAGCCATCGCATGGCCGAGGTTTTCTCGATGGGCGATCGCATTACGATTTTGCGCGATGGCAAGAAAGTCGGATCGCGCATGCCCAATGAGACGGCGCCGGACGAGTTGGTCAGCTTGATGGTGGGGCGCCAGGTTGATATGAGCTACGCCCGTGCGTTCTGTGAGGCGCCGGGGGAGCTGGCGTTGCGGATGCGGGGCGTATCGGCCAACAATGGCATTCATGATATCGATCTGGAGGTCCGCGCGGGCGAAATCGTGGGCTTGGCTGGGCTGGTGGGTTCTGGCCGTACGGAAGTCGCCCGCGCCATTTTCGGTGCGGATGTGATCAACGCCGGAAGCATAGAGATTTTCGGTAAACCGCAGACGGGCAGCCCAACGCATGCGCGCCGATTGGGCGCGGCGCTGATTCCCGAAAGCCGCAAGACACAAGGGCTCGCATTGATGCGATCGGTCGGTGAGAACTTGTTGCTGGCGAGCCTTCCGCGTGTGTTTCCAAGTGGATGGTTTTCACCCAGAAAGGCCGCAAAGCAAGCGCGGGCATTGATTTCGCGCATGCGCATCGCAACGCCCGGACCTGGGCAGCGTGTGCAGGTGCTGTCGGGAGGCAATCAGCAGAAAGTGGTGATCGGAAAGTGGCTGAATGCGGAATCCAGGCTTTTTATCTTTGACGAGCCAACGCGTGGCATCGATGTCGGTGCGAAAGCCGAGATTTTTGCGCTGCTCGATACGCTGGTAAAGCAAGGCGCGGCAGTGTTGATGATCTCGTCGGAGCTGCCCGAGATCGTCAACGTTTGCGACCGCACTTATGTGATGCGTGAAGGGCGCATCGCTGGACATCTGGCGCGCGGCCAGATGAATGAACAAGCTATTTTGACGTTGGGGATGCACCATGCATGAAGTTTCATATCAACCGGATACCCCCTACGGCATGGATCGGTGGATGTCGCGGCTGCGCCAATGTGGGTCGGCGGGCGGCGCGCTATTGGCACTGACCGTGATGTGTCTGGTGTTCGCTTTGTCGACGGATACGTTTCTCGAAGTCGCCAATCTCAAGAACGTGGCGATGCAATCTACCATCCTGTTGCTGGTCGCGTTGCCGATGACCTTGATCATTATGACCGAAGGGTTGGATCTCTCGATCGGTGCCGTTTTGACGCTGGCTAACGTCGTGCTGGCGATGGTCGCAGTCAGCACCGGCGGGATCGGCCTGGCTTTTTTGGCAGCGCTCGCGGTGGGCGCGGCGTTCGGCTTGCTGAACGGCGCCTTGGTCGCTCGCCTGGGTATTCCGCCGTTTGTTGCGACATTGGGCACGCTCGGCGTTGCGCAAGGGTTGGCGCTGGTGGCGACGGATGGTCAGAGCGTCGTCGGGATCCCAGACTCGCTGCAGTTTTTCTATGGCGGTACGTGGCTGGGGGTGCCGGTCCCAATCTGGATTGCGGTCGTCGCCTATCTCGTTTTCCATTTCGTGCTGTATCGGACGCGATTCGGTGCCTATATTTTTGCGCTAGGCGGCAATCGCGAGGCACTGACGCTGGCCGGTGTGCGTGCGCGATGGTATTTGGTGGCCGTGTATGTCATTGGCGGTGTGATGGCGGGGGTGGCCGCACTGCTCTTGACCTCGCGGATCAGTTCGGGGCATCCGACCGCCGCGCTGGGGATGGAGTTCGATGCTATTGCCGCAGTGGCTGTGGGCGGTACGTCGTTCGAGAAAGGCAAAGGCTGGTTACTTGGCACGCTGTTTGGCGTGCTGTCCGTTGGCGTGTTGCGCAATGGCCTGAATCTGCTGGGCGTGAGCTCTGCCGTGCAGGTATCAGCCATAGGCTTGCTAGTGATCGCGGCGCTGATGTTGGATGTTCTGCGAGGAAAGCATCAATGAATACGGCCTGCCTGTTTTCCGCATGTCGTTCTACCTCGCCCGATACAGAGACTATTTTATGAATACCACCGTGAAACCTTCCACCTTATCTTCCTCCGCAGCAACCGTCAGATCGTCCACGGATCTATGGAACGCGTTGCCGGATGCCGTGCGCAGTGTGGTTCTGAGACTGCTGGTGCTGGGGTTCCTGTGCTTCGTGTTGAGTCTGGCCAGCGATGCCTTTCTCACCGCGACCAACATCGTGAACGTCCTGCGGCAGGCAGCGCTGTTGTTCCTGCTCGCGTCGGGCGTCACGTTGGTCGTGCTGACGGCGGGGTTGGACCTGTCAGTAGGGGCCAACGTGGCATTGAGCGCCTGCCTGGCCGCGACGTTGTTGAAATCCACCGGATCTATCGCGTTGACGGTATCGGTGGGTCTGGGGTGTGGACTCTTGATCGGCATCGTCAATGGATTGCTCGTCGCGGTGGTGCGTATCCCGCCATTCATCGCGACCTACGGAATGCTGTGGATTTTGCACGGCATCACGTATTGGTTCATGAACGGCGAGACGATCCATGGATTTCCACCCGCCTTTCGCGCCCTGGGTAGCGGCTATTACTGGGGAATCCCAGTGCCGGTCTTTTTCATGTTGATTTTTCTGCTGGCGGGTGTCCTCTTTGCACAGCGCACCCGTTGGGGGCAGGAAATCTACGCGGTGGGGGCAAATCCCGAGGCTGCCCGTTTATCCGGCGTGCCAGTGAAAAACCGCTTGATATTGGTGTATGCGGTCAGTGGTGCGATGGCCGGGTTGGCCAGCCTCATTTTTCTGGCGCGGTTGAACTCGGCAGAGGGCGATATTGGGGAGTCGCTGACTTTGCCCGCAATCGCGGCGGTATTGATTGGTGGCGCCTCGCTGTTTGGCGGCGTGGGGTCGGTTTTTGGCACCTTGATTGGCGCACTCATGCTCACGCTGGTGCTCAACGGCATGAATCTGCTCAACATTGATGCAAGTTGGCAGCCTGTGGTGACGGGCGTGATTGTGGTGCTGGCAGTTTTTCTAGACAAACTCACTCGCAAGGGAGACGTGCGATGAACAAGACAAGCAAATCCAGCATGCGCTGGGCACAGGTGGCGATAGCCGTGATGGGGATGTGTGCGGCGGCAGCCAGTATTGCGGAAGGCGGCGAGCGTGTTGCCGTGTTCACAAAGAACCAAACGAATCCGTTTTTTCAGGCGGTTCGTCTGGGCGCCGATTCGGCGGCCCGGCAGCTGGATGTCAAGGTAACACATTATGTGCCCACCAAGCCGGACAGTATTCCCGAGCAGATGAGCCAGGTGGAGGACGTCATCATCAAGAAGCCGGATGCGATCGTGTTCACGCCGGTGGATTACAAGGCCATGGTGCCGGCCGTAGCTAAAATGAACGCGGCCAAGATCCCGGTGGTCGATGTGACCGACCGCACCCAGGGCGGCCAGTTTGTCGCGTTTGTCGGGGCCAGCGATTATGAACTGGGTTTGGAGACCGGAAAATATTTGATTCAGGCGATGGGCGGTAAAGGCAATGTGGTCGTGATCGAGGGCGTCAAAGGCGCGATCACCAGCGTTGATCGGGTACGCGGCTTCAATGATGCAGCCAAACAGGCCCCGGGGATCAAAGTCATCGCCTCGCAGCCGGGCAATTATCAACGCTTGCAGGCCTTGCAGGTCATGGAGAACCTGATGCAGTCGCATCCGCAGATCGACGGTGTGTTCGCCGCCAACGATGCCATGGCGTCGGGGGTGATCGAAGCGCTGGAGGGCGCGAATCGCAAAGCGCAAGTTGTGGGCATCAATGGATCCAAGGAGGCGATCGACGCCATCAAGGATGGCAGGTTGCTGGCAACGGGCGACTACAACGGCTTTGCGCAAGGATGCCTGGCCGTGATGACTGCGGTACGGGATCTGCGCAAGTTGCCCATCAAGCCAGAAATCCTGTTCCCCGCCGTGGTGATAGACAAGAACAATTACCAGCCTTGGGAGACGCCTGTCGAGTCGCGTTCGTGCCCGACATGGGAAGACGCCGTCAAATTCTGATGTTCACTCAAACCAGGAGAATCTCTTGATATTCGCATTTCACTTGATCGACCGTCCCGACGCCGCCGAATTGCGTCAGCGTGTGCGCCCTGAACATAAAGCCTATCTCGCCGCCGTGGCGGAGAAGATCGCTTTTGCGGGGCCTTTGACCAAAGATGATGGGCAGACCATGGTAGGCAGCCTGCTGGTCATCGACTTCGAGGACCGCGCGGCGGCTGAGCGCTGGATGGCCGATGAGCCTTTTACCAAGGCCGGTGTCTATGAGACGACATCGGTGTATCCATTCATCAACCTCTGGCCACAAAAAGCGGGCTTTCCCCCCGTCTGAACATCATGGCGATCAAGCATATTGTGATGTGGAACCTCCGTGGTGAATCCGCCGAGGAGAAGGCGCAGGCCATCGCATTCCTGCGCAGCAGGTTCGAGAGTTTGCGTGGACGGATTCCGGGCTTGCTGGAGCTGGAGATAGGCGTGGACACGAGCGGGGTGGAGTACGCCTGCGATGTGGTGCTGTATAGCGTCTTTGACAGCCAGGAGGCGTTGACATCCTATGCCACGCATCCAGCGCATCTGCTGGTCAGGGATGAGCTGGCCGATTTTCGCATCGGCCGTTACCAGGTGGATTACCCCATCAGTTGACGGCCATGCCTGGACAGTGGTTTCCATGAAGGTACTTTGAATATGTCAGACATCATCAATGATCCCGGCGACGACCGCTCAGCGGCGCGTGAATTCATTTATGTGGCCCAGCCAGCCCGAGTCATCTTTGCCTGCGGCAGCGTAAAGCGCCTGGCCCAAGAGGTAAAGGCACTGGGCGCGCATCGCGCGCTGGTGCTTTGTACACCGCATCAAGTCGAAATCGCCGAGGCCGCATCGGCATTGCTGGGCGAGTACAGTGCGGGCGTATTCGATGGCGCCGAGATGCATGTGCCGATCAAATCGGCGCGGCGGGCGCGCGAGCACGCAGCCGCCGTCGGGGCGGACTGCGCGGTGGCGATAGGTGGCGGGTCCACGGTGGGCTTGGGCAAGGCCATCGCGCTGGAATCCGGCCTGCCTATCATTGCGGTGCCCACGACTTATGCGGGCTCGGAGATGACGCCGGTCTTTGGCATCACCGAGAACGGTGTGAAAACGACAGGGCGCGACCCGCGTGTGTTGCCCAGGACCGTGCTCTATGACCCGGAACTCTCTCAGCATCTGCCCCTCTCGATGTCCGTGGTCAGTGGCATCAACGCGATTGCGCATGCTGCAGAAGGTCTCTACGCGCGGGATGGCAATCCCGTCATGTCTCTGATGGCCGAGGAGGGCATCAGAGCGATGGCGCGGGGGCTGCGCGGCCTGCGGGAGGCGCCCACCGATATGGCGGCGAGATCCGATTGCCTCTACGGTGCCTGGTTGTGCGGGACAGTACTGGGCCATGTGGGCATGGCGCTGCATCACAAGCTGTGCCATACCCTGGGCGGCAGTTTCGGTCTGCCTCATGCCGAGACGCATACCGTGGTCCTGCCTCACGCGTTGGCCTATAACGCGCCAGCAGCGCCACAGGCCATGGCGCGCATTGCTGGCGCTCTGGGGGCATCCAGCGCCGCCGGAGGTTTGTTTGACCTTGCGGTGGAGCTGGGCGCGCCCACGTCGCTGCGGGAAATCGGCATGCCCAAGGAAGGGCTCACGCGAACGTTGGAGCTGGCGCTTTCCAACCCCTACTGGAATCCCCGGCCCCTCGAGGCTGCGCCCTTGGCCAAACTGCTGGACGAGGCCTGGGCTGGCGTGAGGCCGGTAAATTGAGCGCAACAAGCATGGATCATGATTTCCTGATCGTCGGAGGTGGAACGGCTGGGGCGGCGCTGGCGGCGCGGCTGTCGGAAAATCCGGCGCATCGTGTTTTGCTGGTTGAGGCCGGGCCGGATATTGTTCCTGGGAACATTCCTCCGGATATCCGCGATCCGTTTCCGACCTCTACGCTGAATGCGGACTACTTCTGGCGCGGGTTGACCGCGACGGGCCAGGATGGTGGGCCGGCGGCGCCTTATCCCCAAGCGCGTGTGATGGGAGGGGGATCCAGTATCAATGGCATGTTCGCCTTGCGCGGTGTGCCTTCCGACTACGATCGTTGGGCGCAGGCCAGCACCGGGGACTTTTCCTGGAAGGCGGTGCTGCCGTATTTTCGCCGTGTGGAGAATAATCGGGACCAGCTCGATCCGCAAGGCGGGCCGCATGCCATCGCACGGGTGTCGAAAGACGACTGGCCTCCCTTTGTGCGCGCGATGGAGCTTGCGGCCAAAGATGAAGGGTTGCCTTTCGTGCCGGACATCAACGCGCATACCGGCGATGGCTTTTTCTCCATGCCCAATGCGATTGATGGTGAGGAGCGTGTTGGCACGGCGAATTGCTACCTCTCTGCGTCGGTCAGAGCGCGCCCCAATCTGGCGATTATGCCGGACACGGAGGGACGCAGGCTGATTCTGCAAGGCGGACGCGTCATCGCCGTGGAAGCATGGCGGGGCGGCGCTCCTGTGCAACTGCGCGCGCGTAACGTAATCCTGTCCGCGGGTGGGATCTATTCACCGACGCTGTTGTTGCGGTCGGGCATCGGCCCCGCCGATGAACTGGAGCGTCTGAGCATTCCCGTCGCCATGCATCGGCCGGGCGTGGGTCGCAACCTGCAAAACCATCCCTATTTGTTTTTCGCCTTGACCTTGCCGCGCGGCAAGCGTGTGGCAAAACATATGCGACGGTTCGCCGTGGCTGGCCTGCGCTCGTCTTCAGGGATGCCCGGCACCGAGGGTGGCGATCTGTTCAATTTCGTGATTGGCCGCGTCAGTGGCGCCGCTTATGGTCCTGATTTCGCGCTGGTAGGCAGCGCGTTGTATGGCCCCCGGTCACGTGGCTTTGTGCGGCTGCGCAGCGCTGATCAGCAGGACTCGCCCGAGGTGAATTTTCGATTCCTGTCCGATCCAGCGGATCCGCCGCGCCTGGTGCAGGCGGCGCGCCGGGCGGAGCGGCTATTACGTGCGCGGGCCGTGGCGGCGCAATATCACGAAGCGTTTTTGCTTCCAGGCGCACTGGCCGTAAAGCAATTCAATCGCCCGGGCCTGGCGGGCAAAGCCCTATCGCTAGCTGCAGAACTCGCGGCGAACGCACCGGGCCCGATTCGCCGGGCGATCTTTTCCAGGGCATTCGGCAGCGGCGCACCGGTTTCCTATGCCGGCGGTGGCCGGGATATTTCCGATGCTGAAATCTTGTCTTCGATCTCCCCCATGGGCCATCCAGTCGGTACCTGCGCGATAGGACGCAGTACGGATCCCATGGCGGTCGTCGATGAAAATTTCCGCGTACATGGGGTCAGTAATTTGTTTGTGGTGGATGCCTCGGTAATGCCTGGCATCCCCAGTGCAAATACCAATTTGCCAACGTTGATGCTGGCGGAGATGGCGGCGCGGCGTGTCACGAAGCATGAGGCGATCCATGCTCAGGTCGCGTAAATGATAGGCGCTCATTCATTTAACACGCAGTCATAAGGACACTCTGTATGCTGAATTACTTCAAGGTCTATTCATGGAATCTCGCGCTCTCGATGGCGCTCGATGCGGGGGCGAACATGGACGAAGTCGACCGCGCCTGTCGTGCGTTGCAAGATGTCGAGGACGATCAGAAACACGCCAATGATTTCTTTCAGGCCTGGGTGGATGGCGGAGCCGGGTTGGCGCGCGCGGCAGAGGCGGATGAACGGGCGGGTAATCTGTTGTCGGCAGGCGAGAAATACCGCCGCGCTTGCGTGATGTACATCACGGGTGAGCGCATTCCCGCGCACGACTATCCGCCGCGTCACGCCGCCTACGACGAACTGCTGCGCACGTTCGCCAAATACGTGGAATGCACCGGCGCCAACTGCGAAAAAGTCCGCATCCCATTCGGAGCGTCCTTCCTGCCAGGGTTGATGGTTTCCGTTGGGAGCGAGGCAAATACCGCGCCGTGCATCGTGCATTTCAATGGCCTGGACGGCGTGAAAGAATATCTCTACCTATGTGGACTGCCAGCGATGCTCGCGCAGCGAGGCGTCTCCATTTTGCTGGTCGATAATCCCGGTGTCGGTGAGGCGCTGCGCAAGCTTGATCTGCACAACGCTCCGGACGCGGAGCGCCCCGCCGGTGCTTGCGTCGATTATCTGGAAACGCGGCCCGACGTGGACAAGGCTCGTATCGGCATGATGGCGCTGAGCTTGGGCGGATATCACGCGCCCCGCGCCACCGCATTCGAGCCGCGCTTTGCGTGCTGCGTGGCATGGGGCGCCAACTACGACTGGGGCAAGCGTTTCCGTGCGCGCATCGAAGGGACGTATTCGGCGCAGAAGTCTGTTCCTCACTATTTCGAGCACGTCCAGTGGGTGCTGGGACAGCCCACGATCGAAGACTGCCTGACGATCACGGATCACTTCACATTGGCCGGCGTGCTGGATCGTATCCGCGTGCCGGTCTACATCACTCACGGTGCCGAGGATCGCCAGATTCCGGTAGATGATGCCAACCGGACATATGCGGAATGCGTCAACGCACCGGAACGGGAGCTGCGCATTTTTTCAGCCGAGGAGGGCGGCGAGCAGCATTGCAGCATCGGCAATATGAGCCTGGCAACCAACGCCATGGCCGATTGGATTGCCCGCGTACTGAAGTAATTTTTCTATCACAAAAGGAGACTTATGATGCTAAAGACTATTTCGCGCATGTTTGCGCCGCTGGTGTTGGCGGCTGCGATCATTCCCGGCGCAGCCATTGCAGCGCCTACGTTGACCCACATCATCGTGCCGGTTGGGGCAGGCAACCCCTTTGATTCCTCGGCGCGCGCGCTTGCGGAGGGCCTGGCCAAAGTGACCGGCAATAGCGTGATCGTCGAGAACAGGGCAGGTGCGGGCGGACGCATCGCGACCACGCATGTGGCCAGATCAGCACCCGACGGCGCCACCTTGTTGTTTACCACCGCCGGCCATGCGACGAACGCTGGCCTATACAAGAACCTGCCCTACGACCCCGTCAAAGACTTTACGCCCATCACGATCGTGAGCAAGTCTTCCGGATTCGTCCTGCTGGTGCAGGCCGACTCGCCATTCAAGACCATTCAGGATCTGATTGCCAGCGCCAAGGCACATCCGAACCAGGTCAGCTACGGCTCATTTGGCATCGGCAATACGACGCATGTGATCGGCGCCTTGTTCGCCCGCGCGGCGGATATCAAGCTATTGCACGTACCGTACAAGTCGCCTGTGTCCGATTTCCTGGGTGGACACGTCAACATGGTATTCATGGGGGCGTCCACGGCGCTGCCGCTCATCAATGACGGTCGGGTGAGGGCGCTGGCGATCTCATCGGAAAAGCCGGATCCCAATTTCCCCGGCGTGCCCACGTTCCGCGAATTGGGTTATCCGGACGTAGATGTGCCGGCCTGGTCCGGCGTGCTGGCCCCGCGCGGCATGTCGCCTGAACAGGCGCAAGCGCTTTACCAACAGATCTCCGAGGCAGCCAAACAGCCGGTGTACCAGGATTACCTGAAACTCAGTCAGGCCAACCTGGTGCTCATGCCGCCGGAGCAATTCGCCCAAGCGTTGGAAGCCGACGTGGCGCGTTTTCGTAAAGTGTTGCCCGAGCTGGGTATCGAGGCGGAATAAGGGAAGTTTAACCATGACAATACATTTGATCGGGGCAGGCAAGATGGGCCTGCCCATAGGTAAGCACCTGTTGGCGGCAGGAAATACGGTCAGCGTTGATGATTTGGACGCGGGCCGCTTACAGGCCGCCATCGGTTTGGGCATGACTGCCGTACCAGGAGAAGCAGGGATAGCGCAGGCCGATGTGGTGCTGTCTTCCCTGCCTCATGACGATGCGCTTTGGCTGGTCGCACAGGAGATCGCCCGCCATGCACGACCGGAAACCATCTATATCGACACCAGCACCGTCTCGCCTGAGATGTCGAGCCGCGTGGCGGCACTTCTGACGGATAGGCAGATCACATACCTGCGAGCGACGGTCTCAGGCAATAACGTTATGGCGGATGCGGGGCTATTGACTCTTCTGGTTTCGGGGCCACGGCAAGTCTATGAGCGTATGCTGCCACTGCTTGAGCTGTTCAGTGCCAGTCAATACTGGCTTGGCGAAAAGGAGGAAGCCAGGCTCATGAAGCTGGTGGTCAATCTGATGATCGCGCAGACCAGCGCCATGTTGGCTGAATCGCTCTCCCTCGGCACCAAGGGAGGGCTGCGCTGGGAAGACATATGGGAAGTGTTGACGGACAGCGCCGTGGCTTCGCCTATCGTCAAAGCCAAGTCAGTACAACTTGCGCGGCGAGATTACACACCCACCTTTACCGTGTCCCAGATGGTTAAGGATGTGAAGCTGATCCTTGGCGAAGCCGAGCGCTTGCAAGTGGCGCTACCGCAGACCTCGCTTACCTTGCAGTCACTGCAATCCGCCATGGCATATGGCGATGCCGATGCCGACTACGCGGCCATCATTCGCTGCGCTGAACGTGCGGCGGGCTTGGCTTAATTGGAGGGTGGCACAAGAGATTTGAACCCTGCGCTGAAGAACGGCAGCATTCTTTGAAATGCGGCCTCGATATCGCTGGCCTTTATTTGCCCCGACGACAACTTCTCCATGCGGCCGGGCTCGGCAACGATCGAGACCATGCCTCCGACCATGAGACTGAACGCATAGTAGAGATCAGTTTGCGGCATGCTGGGAAACGTCCGCGCGAATTCGTTCAAATATTGCCTTGCAACTGGGTCGTAGTATTGATCTATGACTTGTGCAAATTCTGGCGAATTGGCGTGCCGCGCAATGAACAAGGTATAGTTCTTCCATCCCTTGCCCCCAAAGGCGCTTCGCTCGACAAACGGCCACACGTAACCCGACACAATGTCTTCCACAGGCACCGGGTTTTCTTGGGCTTTGGCTCGGGCTGCATCCAAGGCAAGAATGCGTTCATTTGCCATGTACGCTGAGCGGCGCTTGATGACAGTGCTGAACAGGACGTCCTTGGTACCGAAGTGATACGTGACCAGTGCAATGCCGCAGCCCATCGCTTCGGCGACGTCGCGCATGGAGGTTCCGTGGAACCCATGGGCAGCAAAAAGTGCCTCCGCCGCGTCCAGCATCCGGTTTCGGGTTGCATCGCCATCGCGACGGGCGTTGGCCCGTGAAATACCAGGGGGGCGCGCGGAAGATCTACGCTTGGAGGCTTTGTTTAGGGATGGATTCGCAGTCATCGCAGGGCGGAAAACGGTGCGGGCTGAACCATATGCTCAACACCATCGATTCATGGGCAGTTTGATAGTCTACTAGAGAATGCAATCTGTGCGTTTGCGCATAGCCAGCAAGTTTGGAGGTTTATTTCCGAGCCCGAGCAGCAAGGGAAGGCAGGCCAAAGATTCGGATGCGTCGGCAGGCGAGTGTGCATGCCCTTCAGATAGGTTTGCGGATCATGCCGATTCATCTTTGCCTGCTGGACCAGACGCTGTCACGGCCGCTGCACGCCGCCCGCCCACCGGTATCCGGCGAACAGCCAATTTTTGCGGTTATGTGGAACTCTACATAAGCGCAAAAATTTCTTGCTTGCTGGATCTGATGCGGGTGGCCACAGTGCTGCGTCCATTTATAGTCTGTTCGGTAGCACGGCACTGAACGGGATCGCGCCATGGCTTACTTGCGTGAGGTGCTGGCCCGCATTGCCGAGCACCCCGTGAACCAAATCGACGACTTGTTGCTATGGAATCCAACCCCACACTGCGCTGCTCTGAATCGCGCCGCGTAACCTCCCGTTAGGTCACGCCCTTAAGTGGTGAGGCCCTGGTCCTGCGCATTGAGCTGCGTGACATCGCCCCGCTGATCTATCGAACCATTCTGGTTTCTGCCAACATCACCTTGCGTAAACTGCACGTGACATCGCCCTGGGCTATGGGGTAGCACAGTGGCTCCTTCGACTCGGCTGCGTTCGATCTGAATGAAGTCAATCAACGACTGATGGAAATTCAGCTGTAGCGCAAGACGGTACTGTGCATACGCATACTCTGATAACGCGTTCGACCATGCCTTTTGTTGTGGGCAATGCGACGTGATGAACTCCCGGCGCATTCCGTAATTTGGAGCTAGCGCCGTGTAGCCGCGACCGGTAGCGCGCTTTGGTGCTTGGCCATCCAGCGTTTGATGTCTTCGACCGTCTTCAAACCCATGATGATTTCCTCAATTATCACCTGGGGGCACTGCATCTTCGCTGATCCGGACCAAACTTGGAGACCGGGGAAGAGGCCTACTTTCCTAATATTCCGATTATCGGACATAGTGATTAATAATTGGAATTTTGCTTGCAATTACCTTGTCCAGAACATAGAATTCCAGGCAGGAGAAAACATGCAAACAAGTACAAAAGTCGGTAAAGCAGCAAAGGAGCAAAGCCTTTCCTTAAAGAAAGCGCTTCTTATTTTGCGTTGCTTCACGCACGAACAACCGCACAGAAGCCTGGCGGATATTGTTGACGCTACAGACCTGCCGCGCACGGTCTGCTATCGGCTTCTGTCCACACTGCTGGACGAAGGGCTGGTCTACAAAGAAAAAAAGACGGGCCTTTATTATTTGTCGATGGCCTTGTTTTCAATGGGCAGCAGTGCCCTGGGCGTTAACAATATTGTCACCGTGGCCTCGCATTACCTGTCTCTACTTTCGGCTCAAACTCATGATACGGCCCTGTTAATTGTCGAAGACAATGGTTCAGCAATGTGCATAGCCCGTGTAGACGGCGATTTCCCAATTCAGCCAAATGCTTTGTCAGTGGGAAAGACTTGGCCATTGCATGTTGGCGGGGCTCCGTTCTGTATTTTTTCCTATCTTCCGGAGGAGCGCCGGGAAACGTTGCTGAGCAACCCATTGCCCGCGCTCACGGAGCAAACCGTGACGGACCCGGAACAGATCCGCGAGCGGATGCAACAGGTGCGCTCACGCGGCTATTCTGTCGGCAAAGAAGACGCCCTTGATTATTTAGTGGCCATAGGGGCCCCTGTCTTCGGCCATGACGGAAGAATACTGGGTGCAATCAGTGTGGGTGGGTTGACTCAGCGATATCCCGATGAACGGGTTGAAGAGGTGGCCAGGCTTGCGTGCGCCGCCGCTGCGGAAATTTCGGACAAACTGGGCTACCGACGAGAATAACAACTTCCTGGCCGGCAAGCGCCGGGATATTTTCAACAACTTACCAAAGGAGAATTGGCGCTCCAGCTGCTTACCTGTGGCGACGCGCAACACACCTGGATCAGAGCATAGTTATTGACCATCTCGAAACTAGCGTGAAAACCCGAGCTATTCGCTGGCAATGCACAGATGTGTTTGACCGGCAGGGCTGACTGTTGTCCAGTCCTGCCTTCGGCGAAATATTAGGGATTCCGTGAAGGCGTCTTCTTGTCCGCGCAAAGTGGAGCATAGCCTTTGATGCGTCTGCAGAAAGGAACTGGCCACCCTTGCGTGCAAGGACCGCTTCACTGCAAGAGGCTTCTTTTCACAAGCCACAAAGGCGGCATGTGCGCCGCGCCGTCTGCTGTCCACGGCGGACAACGATCAAACTGTTTTCATTATACATGAGGAAGAGACATGAAGCGGATCACTTTAAGCACCTTGACGGCAATGCTTCTGGCAGCGACATCGCCCGCAGTGCACGCCGGTTTTGCAGACGGCGTCATCAAAATTGGTGTTCTGGGAGATATGAGCGGCTTATATTCGGATGTTTCCGGAAAAGGCGCCATTGCGGCGGCTCAGATGGCGGTCGAAGATTATGGCGGCACTGTTGCGGGGCTGCCCATCAAGATTGTTTCGGCTGATCATCTGAACAAGGCAGATGTCGCCGCAGCGACTGCACGGGAATGGTTCGATGTCGAAAAAGTGGACATGATCACCGATCTCGTCAATTCCGCGGCGGCACTGGCAGTCAGCGCAATTGGCAAAGAAAAAAACAAAGTCGTTCTGGTCACGGGAGCGGGCGTGTCCGATCTGACGCGAAAAGCCTGCTCCCCCAACACTATTCACTGGACATACGACACCAGCGCGATTGCCAAAGCAACAGCTACCGCGCTGATCGGCGCGGGGTACAAGAGCTGGTATTTTCTGACAGCGGACTACGCATTCGGCACCGCAATGCAGCGCGATGCGACGAAGTATATCGAAGCGGCAGGCGGCACCATCGTCGGATCTGTGCGCCACCCTTTGAGCCCCATGGATTTCTCCTCCTATCTCCTGACCGCCCAATCCTCAGGTGCACAGGTAATTGCTCTAGCAAACGCCGGCAATGATATGTCAACCGCTGTGAAACAGGCCAATGAATTCGGTATCGGCAAAGGCAAGCAGCGTTTGGCTGGCCTGCTGGTGACACTGACCGATGTGCACTCCATTGGCGCCAAGCAAGGCCAGGGATTGACGATCACAACTCCATTCTACTGGGACAAGAACGATCAAACGCGCCGGTTTACCGCCGAGTTTTCGAAACGTACAGGCGGCATGTACCCGACCATGATGCAGGCAGGTGTGTACTCGTCTGTTCTGCACTACCTCAAGGCATTGGAAGCAAGCAAGACTGACGATGGGGCCGCAGTGGTGGCCAGAATGAAAGAGCTGCCCACTGACGATCCACTGTTTGGAAAAGGCGCCATTCGCGCCGATGGCCGCAAGCTGCACCCCATGTATGTCTATGAAGTCAAGTCCCCAGCAGAGTCCACAGGACCTTGGGACTTGTACAAACTGCTGTACTCGGTGCCTGCCGAACAGGCCTTTCTACCCATGTCTGAAGGGGGTTGCACGCTCGTGCACGGACAGGCCTCTGCAAGCAATCATTAATAACCAGTCAAGGCAGCGGTGACAAACATGGCTTTTCCTTTTACGAACGTGACGCCCGAATTTCAGCGGCAGCAATCCTTTGCGCGTCTGGTCGAATATATCAGGAAGATTGTGCATCCTTATTCGCCCTACTACCGCAGGATGTTCAGGGATGAAGGTGTGGACCCAAGAGAAATCAATACGTATGAAGATTTCTGTCGCATCCCGATTACAAACAAGTCCGACTTGAGCGCATACCCGCAGGATTTTGTGCTGGCGCCGAACATGCCGGGCGAAGCCCGCCGTCATGATACGGAAGAGCTGAGCCCCGAGTTGTGGGAGCAGTACAGAGAATATGCGAAGACTCCGGGAACGAGAGACATCTTCTTCCCACGCAGCCCGGATCAGCGGATGAGGGAAGCCTTTCTCAATGAATGGCTCCCCATACATTTTCAGATGTCAGGAGGCTCCACCGGCAAGCCGGTGATGACGGCACACACAAAGCGAGACATGGACCTGTTGTTTGCCCGAACCGGCGCCTGGTGGTATGCAATGCGTCCAGATGTTGATCAACGCGACAAGTGGCTCAACCTCATGCCAGCGGCACCGCATCTGGGCATATACGCGGGGCTTCTTATTCCACTGCTCAATGGCCAACCCAACTTCAACACGTTTGGGGGAAAGGTCATGCCCACCGAACGGCAGGTCGAAATTGCGGCGGAAGACAACTTCGCGTTGATTCTGACGATTCCGTCTTACCTCACACATTGGCTGCGAACTGCGAAGCGAATGATAGAAAGCGGAAAAATACGTCCCATCACCACGTTCCGTATTGCCTACTGCGTCGCCGAACCAATAACCGATGCCTACAAAAAAATATTGCATGAGCTGTTCGAGGCGATCGGGTCCAAGAATGTCGAGATCCTAGAGGGCATGGGTTCAACGGAACTTCGCAGTGCGGGCTTCTACGAATGCCGGGAGGGGTCGAAACTGCACCTGGATCCGGAATACTTTTTCACCGAAATACTTGATCCCGAAACCAGGCAGCCGGTGGCTCCGGGAGAGCCCGGAGTGTTCGTATGGAGTCATATTGACTGGCGCGGCACGGCAATACTCAGATATTGGACGGGCGATTATATAAGCGGTGGCATGTCCTGGGATAGCTGCCCCCACTGCAAACTGACTATTCCCCGGCTCATCCCTCCAATCTGGAGAGCCACGCAAGACTCCACCAAGCTGCGCGGAGCACGTATTGAATATGTGGCCCTACAGGACTGCGTGCGCGCAGTTCCAGGTGTGGCCACCTTTCAGGTGCGGCTTCTGAAGCAGGACGAACAGGACATTGCTTCGCGCGACATTCTCGAGATCCACGTGGCGCCCCGCGCCGGCACTGATGAAGAAAGCCTTAGACAGTCAATCTGCGATGCGCTCAAGGCACAGTTGGAGATCATGCCGGACATTATACGTTTCATGCCCGCTGACGAAATTGAGAAAAATCTTTTTGCGCTCAAACTCAAGGCGCAGTGGGTGGTTGATATGCGTCCACAGACGCCCGATCAGGAGCATTCATGAAAGCTATCGTTTGCAGCAAATTTGGCGAGCTGGATACGCTCGAACTGCGGGACATGCCGTCACCCGCAATGACACCCACTCAAGTACGCGTTTCAGCAAGAGCTGCAGGCGTTGGATTCATGGACGCCCTGATGATCAAGGGGCTGTATCAACTGAAACCGGATCTGCCATATATTCCCGGCGCGGTTGGCGCTGGCGTGGTAACCGAAGTGGGAGATCAGGTCGACAATGTGGCCGTCGGGGATCGCGTGTCTTACCTGAACTATTTTGGGGCTTTCGCGCAGGAAGTCGTCACCGAATCATCGTCCATCGTACAGATTCCCGATACCATGGATTTTGCACAAGGCGCCACATTCCGCCTGTCCTTCACGCCGGCATATCTTGCACTCAAACTCAGAGCCCAACTCCAGCCTGGCGAGGTATTGCTCGTCACCGGAGCCTCGGGGGGCGTCGGACACGCTGCAGTACAGCTCGGAAAGCTTATGGGCGCTACTGTCATCGGAAGCGTAGGGCGCGCCGAGAAAATGGATGCAGTGCGCAGCTTCGGCGCCGACCATGTCGTCAACCATGCGAACGAGTCGTTGCGCACACGTGTCAAGGAGCTGACCGATGGCAGAGGCGCCGACGTAACGCTTGACCTGATTGGCGGCGATGTGTTCGATGAGTGTCTGCATTGCGTGAACCTGCTGGGTCGAATCATAGTGATGGGCTTTACCAGTGGCCGCATTCCGCAAATACCTGCCAACCTCGTCCTGTTGAAGAATTGTTCCATTCTCGGCGTATTTTTGGGCGGATGGATGACGCGCGACCTGGCCGGATCCACGCGCCTTAATCAGGAGCTGGCCGAACTGGCTCAAAACGAAAGCCTGCATGCCCACATATCAAACCGCTTTCCGCTGGAGAGCGCAGTGCTGGCAATGAAAACTCTGCTGCAGCGGGACACCGTCGGGAAAATCGTCCTCGACATTACAAACTGAACATTTTTATAGGTGGTTGTATGACAGACAAATCGCACGAGAACAAGAAAGTCAAGTGGGAGCACGTTAATAGCTGGCTCGATCGTGGAGGCCTGAAAACCGACTGGAAAGTATACGGGCTCCCTGAGATTCTGGACCCCACGACAAGCCGGTTCGTTGATGTAGACCCCATGCCAAAATGGAATGTGCCTGAAAAGGTAATGATTTCCACTACGATTACGGGTGCGTTCTTCAGCAAGCGCGGCAACCCTCACCATCCCATAACCGTGGATGAAATCCGTGACTCGGCTGAGAAGTGCATTCTGGCGGGCGCACCGAATATTCACATTCATGTACGTGATGACAAGGGCTACAACGTTCTGGATCCGCAGCGCTTTCATGATGTGGTTGCGCCGCTGCGCGAGAAGTATCCCGAGGTAACCTTTGACGGATGCCTGGTGGCCGTGAATGATCGCGAGGCTGCAGTCATGGAATCAACCATGAAAATGGGACTGTTCGACGCGCTCCCCGTCAACACGACTGCCCTGTGTTGCGGCGACAATATGTTTTTCAAGGCGCCACACGTGGTCATTGAAAAAGCCCGTCTTGCGCAGGAAGCGGGCTGCAAGCCCATCATCGCTGTCTATACTGACGGCGACATCGATAACGCCAGGCGCTATCTGATCGAGAGCGAAGTGGTCAAAGGTCCTTGCTATTGGGTCCTGGTGCCCGCGCTGCCCGGATGCAGCCCAATGCATAACCCGCAACAGATGGTGGACGGAATGATGCGCATGATGCGTGCCATTCATGATGTCGATCCAGGTGGATTCATCATGGTGAGTGCTGCGGGGCGAGCAAGTACCTATCTGGCCACACTGGCAATCCTGCTGGGGCTGCACGTTCGTGTGGGCATGGAAGACACCGTTTGGCCATACCCGCACAGAGATGATCTGCTACGCCACAATGTGGATCACTTTACTCAGGTTCGCGACGTGGCAAGGCTGTTGGGACGCGAACTGATGACACCCGCCGAGTACCGTATCGCGATCAACATGCCAGCACGCAACACTTGAGGCGAAGACGGCCCCTCTTTTCATTGACGGTACTGTGTTGCCGCCTTGCCTTAGGTCATTCCTGAAGTCATGGCGGCAACGCAGGCGAAGCCCTCGCTATGCAAACGCTGGCGCGAATATGCAGCGGGGCATGTGCATGAAAGCAGTTGCGGTCTAGGCCTGCTTTTATGCCACTTTCTATGGCCAGATCAGGGAGCCGCTCCAGCAGGAAGGGAGAATGGTCCTGGTTTGGCTGATCCGCTAAATATCCCACAAAGGAAACAGGAATGATCAGTGCCAAGGGGCACCGTATGGAAGAGTACATACTGGAAACCAGAAATCTGGTTAAGGAATTCCGTGGCTTCGTAGCGGTCAGCGGAGTCAATTTGCGCGTGCGTCGTGGCTCCATTCACGCCTTGATCGGGCCGAATGGCGCCGGAAAAACTACCTGCTTTAACTTACTGACCAAGTTCCTGACTCCCACCTCAGGAACGATTCATTTCAAGGGCAAGGAAATCACGCGTGCCCTGCCATCTGAGATTGCCCGCCAGGGGATGATCAGATCATTTCAAATATCTGCAGTCTTTCCGCGGATGACTGTGCTCGAGAACGTAAGGATCGGATTGCAGCGCGCTATGGGCGGTTCTTTCCATTTCTGGCGCAGCGATGGGCTGCTCAGTCGTCTGGATAAAGCCGCATATGATTTACTCGCGCAGGTGGAGTTGACTGCTTTCGCTCATGAACTGGCAGTCAACCTTTCCTATGGCCGAAAGCGCGCTCTGGAAATCGCAACCACATTGGCCATGGAACCCGAACTCATGCTGTTGGACGAACCCACCCAGGGCATGGGACTGGAGGATGTACTGCGTGTGGCTGACCTCATCAAAAGGGTCGCCGCCGGACGCACGGTGCTCATGGTGGAACACAACATGCAGGTCGTGTCCAAAATTGCCGACACTATCACCGTGCTTGCACGAGGTACGGTCCTGGCCGAAGGCCCTTATCAGGAAGTCTCCCGTAGTCCGCAAGTCATGCAAGCCTATATGGGCCAGACGAGCGAAGAACTTGCAAAGGTGTATCAGTGAAAAATTCCATCGTGGAGGTACGTGATCTGCATGCGTGGTACGGAGAATCACACGTTCTGCACGGCGTCAGCTTCGATGTAAAACAGGGAGAGGTCGTGACACTGCTCGGTCGCAATGGCTCGGGACGAACAACCACGCTACGTGCAATACTTGGCCTTACTGGGGCGCGCAAGGGGTCGATCTGTATTCATGGAGAGGAAGCCATAAAGTTGCCCACCTATCGTGTGGCCAGGTTGGGCATTGGCTATTGTCCCGAGGAACGCGGCATTTTCTCAGCATTGTCATGCGAAGAAAACCTGCTGTTGCCACCTCAAGTGGGGAAATCTGGCAATCGAGGCATGTCTCTGGACGAGATCTACGCCATGTTCCCCAACCTTGAAGAGCGCAAGTACTCCCCAGGCACACGCCTGTCAGGCGGAGAGCAGCAAATGCTTGCCGTAGCGAGGATTCTGCGCTCTGGCGCGCGCATCCTGCTGCTTGATGAAATTTCCGAAGGCCTTGCACCCGTCATCGTGCAGGCGCTTGCCCGCATGGTCATCACGCTCAAAGCCAAAGGCTACACCGTGGTTATGGTGGAGCAGAATTTCCATTTTGCAGCAGGGCTGGCCGACCGCTTTTACGTAATGGAACACGGGCAAATAGTGAAAGAAGTCGCTTCAGTGGACCTGGCTTCTCATCGAGATGAGCTGAACAGCCTGCTGGGCGTATAAGAGCAGCCCTATAGTCCGGCCCATATGGCAAAGACAACAGCGCCATGTGTCGCTCCCTCTTCCTCTTATTCGAAAGTATTCCGATCTTTATGGCTGAAGTATTTTACATACCAATACATGCCTTGCTGGCCCAATTATTGCTGGGGCTGGTCAACGGTTCATTCTATGCGATGCTATCGCTTGGCCTAGCGATCATCTTCGGGTTGCTCAATATCATCAATTTCAGCCACGGCGCCCTTTATATGGTTGGCGCATTCGCTGCCTGGATGGGCCTGCAGTATCTGGGGATCAGCTATTGGCTGATGCTGATTATCGCCCCGGTCATCGTAGGCCTTTTCGGTATTTTGTTGGAGCGGCTCTTGATCCGGCATTTGTACAAGCTTGATCATCTTTACGGGCTGCTGCTCACCTTCGGAGTGACCCTGCTTGTCGAAGGCATATTCAGGAGCCTGTACGGCGTTTCCGGCAAACCCTATCCGACCCCTGATGCCTTGCAGGGTGCGGCCGACCTGGGTTTCATGTATCTACCAATCTATCGTGGCTGGGTCATCGCTGCGTCCATATCCGTGTGCCTGATCACGTGGTTCATCGTCGAGAAAACGAGCCTGGGTGCTCTGTTGAGAGCCGGCACCGAGAACCCGAAACTCGTTGAAGCCTTCGGCGTCAATGTGCCTCTAGTTGTGTCGCTGACTTATGGCTTCGGCGTTGCCTTGGCGGGGTTTGCGGGGGTCTTGGCCGCACCCATCATGCAGGTATCGCCATTGATGGGATCCAACCTGATTATCGTTGTATTTGCCGTCGTCGTAATCGGCGGGATGGGTTCCATCATGGGCTCCATCCTTACGGGACTTGGGCTAGGTGTTATAGAGGGACTGACCAAAGTGTTCTGGCCCCAGGCATCCAATACGGTTGTCTTCGTAATCATGATTATCGTCCTATTGCTGCGTCCAGCTGGCCTCTTCGGGAAAGAAAAATGAACAGTAAATCAGTTGCACCAGTACTGGCGGTGGTGGCTATCGCCATGCTGCCTGCGGTCGGCGCCTACCCCATATTTATCATGAAGATCATGTGCTACGCCCTTTTCGCTTGCGCATTCAATCTGCTGCTTGGCTATGCAGGTCTTCTTTCCTTCGGGCATGCTGCTTTTCTTGGCGCTGCCGCATACGCCACAGGACACGCATTGGCGGTTTGGGAACTGCCGACGTTGGCAGGCTTGATGTTTGGAACTTGCGTTGCGGCGGCTATGGGCCTGGTCATGGGAGTAGTGGCCATCCGGCGCAGCGGCATCTACTTTGCCATGATCACTCTGGCCATGGCGCAGATGGCGTTCTTTTACTTTCTGCAGGCACCGTTTACCCATGGGGAGGATGGCTTGCAGGGAATACCAAGAGGACAAATACTCGGGCTGGACTTGAGCAATGACTTGAACCTGTACTACTTAGTAATGGTCATCTTCTGCATAGGCTATGCCGTTTGCTGGCGCACTATCAACTCGCCATTCGGGCAGGTCCTGAAAGCCATACGCGAGAATGAGTCCCGTGCTGTTTCCCTCGGCTATGAAGTCGACCGCTACAAATTGCTCTGCTTCATCATATCGGCAACACTGGCAGGCTTGGCCGGAGCTACGAAGTCCCTGGTATTTGTATCCGCCACGCTGTCCGATGCTACCTGGCAAATGTCCGGCATGGTCATTCTAATGACGCTGATCGGAGGCCTGGGCACTTTCACCGGGCCTGTCGTGGGCGCAATCATCGTGGTTTTGCTCGAAAACAAAGTTGGACAGTTCGGGCGCTTTCTGAGCCATCTGACCGGCGTGCAATGGTTTCAGCTGCTTGGGGAGTCGGTGACTATCGTGATTGGCCTGATTTTCATCTTCTGTGTCATGGCATTTCGTCGAGGCATCGTCGGGGAAATTTCCCATAGGCTCAATAAAACATGAATGACAGGGACGGGGAAAAACGCTCTGATAAATACGAACAGCCAGCCGGAGAAATATTGATGCCAACCAGCACGGAATTGCAAAGTGAAATCGTACAACTGATCCAGCGTGATCGAATTCGAAACAGGATACAGGCCTACGCGCGCGGCGTGGACAGGCGCCAATGGGATCTGGTGGCAGACGCCTATCACCATGACGCCTATGATAATCACGGCGGCTATCAAGGCGGCGTTTTGGGCCTGATTCAGTGGCTCAAGCGCCGCCATGAGTCGATCGAACAGTCGATGCACTTTATCGGAAACTGTCTGATCGACTTCACGTCCGAGAGCACGGCTATCGCTGAAAGCTATTGTGTCGTATATCAACGATACGCAAAAGAGGCCGAAGAAACCATTCGCATATGGGTGGGCGATGGGGAGATTGCTGATGATGCTCGCATATCGGTGGAACTCGTCTGCCGATATGTGGACTGTTTTGAGCGGCGGGGCGCTGACTGGCGCATCGCTCACCGAACGGTCGTCATGGAGGCCGTGAAAGCAGCCTCCGACTCGTCACCATTGGCGGCCGGTTGGGCCGTGTCCCGTAGAGACGATGCAGACGTGTTATGGGAAAAGCTGGGTTTGCCCGAATAGCTGCAGCTCGATTGCCTGCTCTCGTTGCTGTCCGATTTCATACCAAATGAAATGACGTCCCGATCTAGGAAAAATCTCAGCGTTAGCCCTCATCCGTAGCCAGGAATTATCATATTGGCCCTCGTTGCCACCAACCCCACGAAAATTTTCCCGTCGCCTATATGCCCCGCATGGCAAACCGTGACACCTTCCACCTGCTGTTCAATACGTTCGATCACCATTGGGATAAATTGGGGCAACTTCGATACAGGAACCGAGGTGTCATTCCCCAACGATTTGAGAAAATTGAGACAGCAACGCCTTGGTGCTTGACGCAGCAGTGCTGGAGTCCATGAGCCGATCTCACCTAATTTGAAGTGTTGTAGAACGTTTCTTGTGTATGCATCATTGACAAGCCCCCCAGAGGTGAAAAAATGTGAGAATTACCGCAATACAAACGGGTTGCCCGTAACTGCACCGCTATTGATCCAGACGGATTTGGTCTGCAGAAACTCTTTTACCGAGTCGATGCCGTTTTCCCTTCCAAGGCCCGAATCCTTATAGCCACCAAATGGCGCCATGAAACTGACGGCACGATAGGTATTCACCCAGACAGTCCCTGCCTGCAGCTTTTCAGACATGCGAATGGCTCGGCCAATATCCTTTGTCCATACCGCCGCAGCAAGTCCGAAGCGAACATCATTGGCGATGCGCATCGGCCTCAGCCTGCGCTGGCTCCCCATTCCTGTCCCGGCTTGAAAGCCAACACAGGTGTATCGGCCGTTGCCGCCGCAATAAATTGCGGATTACTCAAAATATCGCCAAGTAGGGTTTGGCGATATCGGCCGGCAAATCTTTGAGCCCAGCAAAGCAGCGTTCCGAGGCAATCGAGATGTCCTTGAGCGCATGGGCCGGAGTTCAGAGCGAGGCTTGTCTGTAGTTTTTGGCCGTCTACTGCAATGCCCCTTCTTATGTTCCAAGCCGCAGTTCGCGTTTTGGTTGGTGGCGTGGATCTGGAGGTCACTGAGATATTGGCGTCAGGCGTCATGGTCGGCGGCGTCCAGCAAGGCATTGTTGCTGAGGCCATCAAGACCAGGTATCAGCCCGCCTTTCCCACGATAGACAGACAAGCGAACGGGCTTGGCGGAGATCCGCTGTTTCAGCAGGCGCAACTGAAGTCCTTCCTCGATCAGGCGAGTTAAAGTTGTGCGCTGTTGCGTAGCGACAATTTTTGCCTTGGCGAGTAATGTGTCGTTCAGGTCGAGAGTGGTTTTCATGGATAGAGCCTCTCAATACAGATTTCTGTATCTAAATTATCATGACAGTCAGATACAGCCATGGTGTTATGCCGATGGCAATGAAAGAGGTTGGGGGACCTGCCCGAACTCACGAATATTGGCATCGGCAATGAGGTTGGCATCCGCGCCCACAATCAAAATCATCTTGACGCCATGGTCAGCGTCGGCAGTCTCAATCGCCTCCTTAAGCCCCTGGTGCACGGTCGAGGAAATGGTGTTGAAAGACGGGTTGTCGATGGTGACACACAGCACTTACCCTATAACCCCAGTAGACATTACAGAAGCAGTAATGGTCATTAAGAAATACTCCATCAAGGTTGGTTGACTACGCGGGGCCTTAACAAGGACGTTGATTTGCCTCCTGTATAAAGACAACTGGGCATAAAGCCTAAGAGCAGCTAAGCTGAAAAGCGTTATTTCAGCGAGGGCTTATCTGCTTTCTGCCATTTCGTAGCCCGTGATGGCTTTTGCTTCCAGATATTCTTCTATACCCCACTTCCCATATTCTCTTCCATTGCCCGATTGCTTCCATCCCCCAAAGGGAACTTCTGCGGAAAACGGAGGGAAGTTAATATGCACCGTGCCAGCATCCAATCCACGCGCCAGCTTCCGAGCCCGCTCCATGTTGCTCGACTGGATGTATGCGGCAAGTCCGTATTTTGTGCTATTTGCGATCTGGACAGCTTCTTCTTCAGTGTCATACGCGATAATCACGAGAACAGGGCCAAATATCTCTTCTTGCGCGACACGCATGTCGGGCGTGACATCCGACAGAACCGTGAGACGCACGAAGAATCCTTCCTCTCGATCATCAGCGCGCCCCAGACCTCCGGTCAGGACCTTTGCCCCCTCTTCAATTGCGGATGCAATAAATCCCTGAATGGAATCATATTGGCGTGCAGAGATCACAGGGCCATGAGTAACGCCTGGCTCTCCGGGTGCGCCAACCTTGAAGCCGCCGACCTGCTCGGAAATTATTTTTTCGACCTCTTTGAGAAGCTTTCTGGGAACCAACAAACGAGTAGGCGCACTGCATGATTGACCGCTGTTTCTAAATGCAGAAGTTACACTCTTTTGGACAGCAGGGACTATATTTGCATCATCAAGAATAATATTTGCAGATTTCCCTCCCAGCTCTTGCTGCACTCTTTTGACGGTTGCAGCAGCTGCTTGCGCAACTTTGATACCTGCGCTCGTCGAACCGGTAATAGACACCAAATCCACGCCAGGATGCCCCGCCAGATGCTCACCCACATCGGGACCTAGACCAAATATCAGATTGAACACTCCGGCAGGATATCCAGCTGCCGAAATAATTTCCGCGACAGCGGTGGCGCTGAACGGTGTCAACTCACTTGGTTTCAAAACGCAGCAGCATCCTGCTGCCAGCGCAGCGGAAACCTTCGTCATAACCAGACCTAGCGGAAAATTCCATGGGGTAATGAGAGCGCTGACACCAATAGGTTCCTTGACCACACGGGCCGATCCGATCGGAGTTTCAAATTCAAACGTTCTGAGTGCCTCAAGTGAACTAGCAAGGTGTACACGTCCATTGCTTACCTGCGAGTCACGAGCATATGCCACTGGTGCACCTAGCTCTGCGCAGATAATTTCTACCAAATCTTCTTCGCGCTTGTTGTACTCGTGCAAGAGCGTTTCCAGCAACTGGATTCGTTCTTTTCGCGTAGTCCGTCCATAAGATTTCTGCGCTTCTTTTGCAGCAAACACCGCCCTATCAACATCGTCCTTGTTGCCAAGAGCTACGGTTCCATACACGGTCTCATCAATGGGACTGATGACATCCATCGCTTTGTCTATCGACGGATTTTCCCACTCGCCATTGATAAAAAACCTCAACGCTGTCCTCATACTGCCTCCAATCTGTTGAACTGTTCGTCTCTGACGACTCGCAATCCTGTTTCTCTACTCTAGTGTCTTAGCACGCATCGCCTAGCTTAGACAGCGGCAGTTCGCCCCATGATGAGATCTGCGCCTTTCTCCGCAATGGCCAAAGTGGCAGCGAAGGTGTTCGCAGATGGAATCATTGGCATGATGGACGCGTCGATGACGCGCAGTCCTGTAATGCCACGGACCCGCAGTTGCGCATCCACTACGCTAGTTGGATCGGATTCCGGCCCCATCCGGCACGTGCCCACCAAGTGATAGCCGGTATTGCCCCTACGGCGGGCGAAGTCTAGCCACTCTTCGTCCGTTTGAATTTCCGCTCCTGGCAATGTTTCGCAAACCAGGAACTGGGACAGTGGCCCACTGTGCATCAACTTCCGAGCGAACTTCAATGCTGACACGATTGCCCGCTGATCAGCCTCATCCGCAAGGTAGTTTGGCTGAAGCGCTGGCGGCACATTGGCATCTGCCGATGTGATCCGAACGTACCCCTTACTGTTGGGACGCAGTTGGCTGGCCCCGAGAGTCATACCCGGAAATTTATCCAGAACATAGAGTTTTCCCTCTACGTAACTACCTGGCGTGAAGATAAACCGCATTTCCTGCGTATTGCTGTTGTCATCAGACGTTGGTGCAATCGCATAAGAAACACTTGGGCTCAGACTGAGTACGCTTGGGCGATTAATAAGCCAGCGCATGACTTCAACACCAAGGCGCGGCCAGCGCGCGAACTGATTGATCGTCACAACGTCGCGTGCTCGTGCCACCAAACGTGCACCGAAATGATCTCGCAGATTCTCTCCGACACCCGGCAGATCACGTACAACCTCGATGCCGAAACTGCGCAACAGGCTGCCTGGCCCCAAGCCAGACAACTGCAATAGCTTGGGACTATTCACCGCGCCGGCACACACAAGCACTTCATTTCTTGCCTTGACAGTGCGCTTTGCCCCCGATGCATCGCGATAATCCACTCCAGTGGCACGGCTCTGCACCAGATTGATGCGCAACACTTGGCATCGGGTACGTAAGTCTACTTGACCACTGGCCAGAGCTGGTTTCAAGAATGCCTTTGAGGCACTGATACGCCGCCCCTTGTGGATAATTCTCTGGAAGTAGCCTGTGCCGGAGAATTCTTCGCCGGCATAGTCCGCATTGAGCGGGATGCCTTGCTCTACCGCGGAGGCGATGAAGGCATCGCACAGTGGATTTCGCCAAGGCGTATTCGTGACTTTAAGTTCGCCCTTGGTGCCCCTGAAGCGCTCATCACTCACACCGATTTTTTCTTCGGAGCGCTTAAAGTAAGGCAATAAGTCGGAATAATTCCAACCAGGATTGCCCCATGCACACCAGTCATCATAGTCAGCACGCTTGCCTCGGATATAAACCAAGCCGTTGACCGAACTCGACCCGCCAACAACTTTGCCTTGTGGGATTGCGACCTGTCGATCCTTGAGGCCAGGCACAGGGGCGGTCGTAAATGGCCAAGTGTACCGGTCACCATACAGTGTCTTCACAAAGCCCGCTGGAATGGTGAGATAGGGATGACGGTCGAGCCCACCCGCCTCAATCATACAGATTGAAAGTTTTTGGTTATTCTGGGTCAGTCGTCGCGCCAGCACACTTGCAGCCGTGCCGGCTCCAACGATCACATAGTCGAATTCTTCCATTTTATCCGTTCATTAGTACGAGGGACTCGTCAAAAAGGGGGATATAGGCGCGCTATTGCTAATAGTGCATATGCCAGCCACACTCATAGTCAACTTTAGGCCGAGTTTGAGCCTGCAGCGCGGCCACCGGAAATCCGGTAATCATCACCGCAAGAATATGTTTTCGCATTTCTGAATTCTTCCTGGAAGATCGCAATGCTCTCATGCGTGGGTAGTCACTGCGTCTCTTTCTGCGGTATGGCTTGCTCGAAGGGCAGTCTTCTCTTGTCAGCATGTTTTCCGGTCGGTAGCACTAAAGCTATTTGAAGATTTGGTGCCGTAAGGAAATGTACGACGTCGGAAAAGGAAAGAAAGTGACGGCCTCCTCTTGAAAGGTCACGATCCAGGGTAAATCAGGGGGTGGATTGATTTGCCGAGATCACAGGTCCAAACATCTGCCAACGCTCACCGTCAAAGCGCATCATTTGCATCTGATCAACCGGCGAGTAGTCAGTCTGCGACGTTGTGATGGTAATCCCTGGCAACAACATCCCTAGCTCAAGATTTTTAACATTCGCTGCTTGGCGCATGACATTCTCACGGGTCAGATCGTCACCGCATTGCTTGAGCACTTGCACCATCAATTGAGCGGCCAAGTACCCATACACAGTCATGTTGTTGGTCTTGTCTGCTTCCGGGTAGTACTTCTTCAGGAAGGCATCCCATTCTTGTTGCGCAGCGTCAGAGTCCCACGTCGGATCAGTCGGGTCCTTCATATAAGAAGCGGAGAGCAAGCCCTTGGAGTTGTCCAAACCGGCCGGCTCCAGAACGGACCCTACAGAGTTTGCCACGCTGGTCACGAGATGAATCGGAGACCATCCAAGGTCAGACATCTTGCGAATCGACTGAGCCGTGAATTTAGGGGTCGATGCATCGACCACGACATCTGCGCCACTAGCCTTGATCGCCAAGACGCGCGAGTCCACAGTCGGGTCACTCAATTCGTAGGGCTCTTGTGCCACGATCTGCCCGGCCTTATCTCCAAGGCCATCTTTCAAACCCTGCAGAATGTCCTTACCGAAATCATCATTCTGGTAAAGGATCGCGATCTTCGCAGACGGGTGGTTCTCCAGAATGTAATTGGCATAGATGCGACCTTCGGTGCGATAGTTTGGCGGCCAGTTCATGGACCAGGGTGATTTTTCGGGATCACCAAATCGGCTTGCACCAGTCCCGACGAACAACTGGGGCACTTTCTTGCCATTCAGATATCGTTGAGCCGCTGCATTCGAAGCCGTTCCGAGCGATTGAAAAATGAGGAGCACATTATCGTTTTCAACCAGCCTACGAGCTTGCTCAACAGCTTTTGGCGGCAAGTAGCCATCGTCATACGAGATGAAGTTGATCTTCCGGCCATTGATACCGCCTTGATCATTGATCATGCGGAAGTAAGCCGCTTCTGTCTTGCTCGCCACCGAGAATGACGACGCTGGACCACTATAGGGAGCAATATTGCCAATGCGAATTTCGGTTGCCGAAGCACCAGGGTCATATTTTTCCTGAGCGCCAACGCTTGCCACACAGAAACCAAGGCAGAGTGCGGTGCTCCAGCGTACGACCGAGTGGACAGAAATCGTCATAAAAATCTCCCGTGATTCACGTGTCACGAAATAATGAAGAAGCCCCCTTTTTTGGGCCAAGTGCCGACACAGCGAGGGGGCTTCGGAAAAGTGGCTACATCCGACGGAGCGCACCTCAATAATCCGCAGAATATGCCACGACTTGACTAGAACGATCTAATGGAGGCTTTTCGAATCGCATTCCATTCGTCTGCCCCAAAACGTTTGGACCGTTCAGTAACCGAAGGCGCCGTCGCAGAACTAGGCGGCATTCGCGTATTTTTTAATTGATTGAGCACATTGTCGAATGCGCTGAAAGTCATCGACAGCAGAACGCTCGGCAAAATTGCCAGGCGATATCCCATCTGCTCGGCATCATCCAGGCTGAGATCAGGCGTCTTGCCTCCGCGCACAATGTTGAGTAGACAAGGACCATTCACTCGTTGGGGAATCAGCGTCACCTCTTCTAGAGTCTGAGCTGCTTCAACAAATGCGATGTCCGCACCAACCTCCAAGGCGAGGTTTGCTCGCGTAATCGCTTCGTCCAAGCCCTCGACAGCGCGCGCATCGGTGCGCGCAATTATCATGAAATCTTCGCTCTGCCGAGCGGCTAGCGCCGCGCGAATCTTGGCGAGAAACTCATCCCGCGCCACGACCTCTTTACCGTCAAAGTGACCACAACGCTTAGGCGTAACTTGATCCTCTATGTGGATAGCAGCCACACCGACTCTTTCGAACTCGCGCACCGCGCGAGTGACGTTGATCTCATTGCCATAACCCGTGTCTGCATCGGCAATTACTGGCAGATTTACACTACGCGCCATGACCTCTGCAGCCCGAACCATCTCGGTCAAGGTCAACAGCCCAAAGTCAGGATAACCGTTTGCGGCAGAAACCGCAGATCCCGACATGTAGACAGCGCTGAAACCGGCAACTTCTACCGACCTTGCGGTAATGCCGTCGTACCCGCCCGGCGCGACCACCAACTGCTCTGCGCGCATCAGCGCTTTCAGACTTTTAGATTTAAGAAATTTGCTCATTACGCCCTTCCAAACATCATGGAATTATAACATTTCTATTAAGTAACGTTACCATGATAATACGTATTGTATAGAGCTAGAAACTCTGATAATCAGGGTGTGATTCGTTCCGGTCTTCAAGGTCTCGGCACGCCTAGGGATGTCCTCGTTCTAACGTGGAGAGGGGGTGATTCCAGATCAATCGTGTTGCCAGTTCTTTGCTGCGGCCATGGCGGTTTCTGTGTATTGCCCGCGCCCGGTGTTAATGGTTGCTTGTGTGTGGCGGTCAGCCGAGGAGACGGACATATACAGATAATCCCTAATATGGCTCTCTAGAGATGCTATGTATAGTAACGTCATATATTCATCATGTTATGATGCTAGATCCAATTTTCTTTATACGATCCGGATCAGGCAGTGCATGGTGCGCTGCTTCGATGGTGCGTGGCCGAGCAGTAAATGGGTATTCCTGTCTATTTCTATATTGGACCTTTTTCATGACGGTGGTGCATGCGATCAATAGGGTTGAGGGTAAAGCTCCTGGAGCAAGCAAGAATTTTCTTAGTGTGCGACGACTCACGGTTCGATTCGGAGGTGTGACTGCGCTTGATGGTGTGTCCTTTGATGTCGAACCCGGGCGGATCACTGGCTTGATTGGTCCCAATGGGGCTGGGAAGACTACGCTATTCAATTGCCTGAGTCGGCTTTATGTGCCGACTGCGGGTGATATCGTCTTCCAGGGAGAATCGATTCTCGATAAGCCGGCGCATCGTGTGGCGTCGCTTGGGATTGGACGGACATTTCAGAACCTGGCCTCTTTTTTAGAGCTTTCGGTGATTGAGAATATCCGTATCGGTGCGCATTCCATTGAGTCAAGTGATATTTTCACTGATATGTTTGCGTTGCCGTTCGTGCTGCGCCGCGAGCGGCGTATTGATTCGGCTTGCTGGGCTTTGGTGGAAGCGCTTGATCTGTCCGATGTGGTGCATGAACAGGTAAAGAATCTCCCGTTTCCGACGCGTAAACGAGTGGAGCTTGCGCGGGCGCTTGCAATGAACCCTAAATTGTTGTTGCTCGATGAGCCCGCCGGTGGCTTGAATCACGAGGAAGTGGTTGAGTTTGGACGATTGATTTGTCGGCTGCGCGACGAATGGCATCTGGCCGTTCTCATTGTGGAACACCATATGGGGCTCGTAATGTCTATTTGTGAGCGATTGGTGGTGTTCAATTTTGGGCGTTTGATCGCTGATGGTGAGCCTGCGAAAATCCGCACGCATCCGGAAGTCTTGGCGGCATATCTGGGAAAGGCTGCGACGTGACTGAGTTGCTTAAAGTTCAAGGGTTGTGTGCCAGTTACGGTTCGATCCAGGTACTGCATGGTGTTGATCTAGCTGTGTCAGCGGGCGGCGTCAGTGCTTTGCTGGGAGCGAATGGTGCTGGCAAGACAACGACATTGCGTGCGATCTCCGGCATGCTGAAGGGTACGGGCGAGATCTCGCTGTCCGGTAATAACATTATTGGCTTGTCAAGTGATCGAGTGGCCCGTTTGGGCGTTGCGCATGTGCCGGAAGGTCGAGGTACTTTTGCGGGTCTTAGTACTGAAGAGAACCTTCGCTGTGGGGCAATCAGTCGGAATGATCGCGCCGAAATACAGGCGGACATGGAGCGAATGTATGAACTGTTTCCTCGCTTGAGTGAACGTCGAAATCAGCAGGCAGGTACGTTGTCAGGTGGGGAGCAGCAGATGCTGGCGATTGCCAGGGCGCTCATGTTGCGCCCCAAGCTGGTGATTCTCGATGAGCCATCATTTGGCTTGGCTCCAATTATTGTGCATGAGATGTTTAAAACGTTGCGACGCATCAATGAGGAGCAACACGTCGGGCTGCTGATCGTCGAGCAGAACGCCCATCTCGCACTTGAACTGGCTGACTATGCTTACGTGCTAGAAATGGGGCGCGTGGTCACGTCGGGTCCAGCCGTCGACCTTCGTGGCGACGAATCTATAAAAAACGCATACCTTGGGCAGTGAAGGAAAATAATCTATGGAACTCCTGCTTCAGCAGATTCTTGCAGGCGTGGCCTCTGGCGGCATCTACGCATGTGTCGCATTGGCAATCGTCATGGTTTATCAGGCGACTGGTCATCTCAACTTTGCGCAAGGTGAGATGGCTATGTTTTCGACTTTCATTGGCTGGCAACTGATTCAATGGGGTATGCCGATCTGGTCAGCTATTTTGCTGACGATCGTGATCTCCTTTGCGGCTGGGGTGCTGATCGAGCGGACGATTTTTCGTCCGCTCGTGCATGCGTCTTCGCTGACTCACGTTGTCGTTTTCATCGGGCTGTTTGGGATTCTCAACAGCATGGCGGGGTTCATCTGGGACTTTGGGATCAAGACATTCCCCAGCCCCTTTGGGGACGGAACGCTCTTCGGCCTGATCGGGAAGCATCAGGCTGGCATGATTGCTACCACGGCTTGTGTAGCAGCGTTTCTGTACATTTTCTTCCGATGCACCCGCCTGGGCCTGGCTACTCGGGCAGCTGCTGACCATCCGGTGTTCGCGAAGCTGGTTGGCATTGCGTCTGAGAATGTCGTGTCGATTGCATGGGGTATTGCAGCCGCTATCGGCTCGATCGCCGGCATGATGATTGCGCCAGTGGTGTTTCTGGAACCCAATATGATGGTTTCGACCTTGCTTTACGGGTTCGCGGGAGCGGTGCTCGGGGGACTTACTAGCCCGGTCGGCGCTGTCTTGGGTGGGGTAATCGTTGGCATTATGGAAAATCTATCCGCGACCTTCATTCCTGTCGTTGGCGCGGAACTCAAGTTGCCTATTGCTTTGTTCCTTATCATTGTTGTCCTTGTCATCAAGCCTTCAGGTTTGATGGGGCGTGTTGTTACTCAGAGGGTCTGAGCATGCTGAAAAATCCGCTCACCCCGATGAACTCCGAGACTCTTTCTATGGCAGAGGGTCATCGAACTTCGTCGAACGGATCCAGTCGGAAGAATTTTATTGTCGTCTGTGTGCTCGTCGTTCTAGCGCTGGTGCTCCCATTGCAGCTGCCAAATTTCTTGGTGTTCCAGCTTACGATGGCGATCATTTATGCGATCTCTGTGCTTGGCCTGAATTTGCTTACAGGTGTCAGTGGTCAATTCTCTCTGGGCCACGGCGCGTTCTATGCAATTGGGGCTTATTCCGCTGCCATTCTCATGGAGCACATGGGTTTGGAATATGGTTGGACACTCCCGGCCGCTGGTGCAATCTGTTTTCTCATCGGCTTTCTGATTGGTTTCCCGGCCGTGCGATTGGGTGGAATTTATCTGGCTCTTGCAACGTTTGCGTTTGCCGTTGCAACGCCGCAGATACTAAAGCTTTCTCTGATTGAGGAATGGACTGGCGGGGTGACCGGAATTTCGCTCTCCAAGCCGGATGCTCCTGCGGGATTACCCCTGAATTCGGATCAATGGCTGTACGTTCTTACCCTCTTCGTTGCGCTGGTAGCCTATATTGGTGCCCGGAATTTGCTGAGGCACCGTACAGGTCGTGCGATGTTGGGTGTGCGTGACAACGCGACAGCCGCTCGTGCCATGGGGGTCAATACTACCTTGTACAAAGCACTTGCGTTCGGGATTAGCGCTATGTACACCGGGGTGGCGGGTGCCCTAGGTGGCTTGGTGGTTCAATATGTGGCACCAGACTCGTTTACGTTTGCGCTCTCTATCGCTTTATTGGTGGGCGTAGTTGTAGGTGGTGTGGGCTGGCTGCCTGGTGCCATTGTAGGTGGGCTCTTCGTGATGTTTATTCCTAACTTCGCGGAAGAACTGAGTCAGGGGCTTGCTGGTGCTGTCTACGGTGTGATTTTGATCCTTCTGATGTATTTGCTACCGGCTGGATTTGGTGGGCTAGTGACCTCATTAAAAGGATTTCTTTCCCGTGGTCGAGGACATGTAGCGGGTAGGCATTGACGTCGTGATGTGCGCGATGCGCACGTCACTGTGCTAACCGAATTTTTGCAGCAGGGCAGTTGTGTCCAGGAGTTCACTGATGCAGCAACTTTCGCTCGGATCTATCTCCATTGACCGTGTTGGTGAGATTGACCAAATGTGGGTTGATGGAAACTGGCTTTATCCCAACATGGAAGCCGGAACAATAAGGCGGCATGCGGCTGAACTCGGTCCGAGACTGGTTGAGGCGGAGCATGAAAAGCTCTGCATGAGCTTCCATAGTTTTCTCATTCGTACCGGTGGAAAGAACATCCTCGTGGATACCTGCAATGGGAATCACAAGCACCGGCTGCCGAAAATGCCTTGGCAGCATATGCTCCAAGCGAATACCTACTTGAACAACCTGCAACGACTTGGTCTACGACCAGAAGATATCGATGTGGTGATGTGCACCCACCTGCATACAGACCACGTGGGTTGGAACACGCGACTTTTGGATGGGCGCTGGGTTCCAACATTTCCGAATGCCCGTTACGTGATCGCTCAGCAGGAATTCGAGCATTACGCTCGATTGCTCCGGGAGAACCCAGGGACCCGCATCGGACACGGTTCGTTCGAGGATAGCGTGTTGCCTGTTGTGGAGGCCGGTCTCGCTGATTTTGTTGATCTTTATCATCTGGTGGATGGCACGTTGGAAGAGGGTGTTTGGATGGAGCCAGCGTGCGGGCATACTCCGGGCCATGTCACAGTCCATGTACAAGGGGGGGGACAGCAGGCGATTATGACCGGTGACATCGTGCATCATCCGATTGTCCTCATAGAGCAATGGCTCACCAATAGCGGTGACTTCGACCCCGCAATGGCAAGGCAAACACGGAGGAAGTTGTTGGAGCGATGTGCAGGTGGTTCCGACCTGTTGTTGGCTATGCACTTCCCATCGCCGACCGCTGGCCGGGTAGAGGCCTGTGGTGAACGATTCCGATTTAGGTTTCTCGAAGACTAGTGACACAGAGTTGGCGCATAGCCAACCCTCTATTTCCCTCTTCACCTCGGTGTGTCGACTGCCGGGCAGTGTGGCTCTGTAGGTGTGTCCGCAAAGAGCGGTGGCGTTTCCAATTGTTAGGTCAATAAATAAAATAGGAAGGCATTGATGAAACATCCAATTCGCGCAGCAGTCCGGTGTTTGGGTGCATTTGGGCTTAGTTTGTCGGCATTTGCAGTATCGGCTGCGCCGCAATATGACCCCGGCGCCTCTGCGACAGAAATTCGGATCGGTAATACGGCACCTTACAGTGGCCCTGCGTCGGCCTATTCGGTAATGGCAAAGGTCGAAGCAGCCTACTTCAAGATGATCAATGACCAGGGTGGAATCAACGGTCGGAAGATCACCTTTATTTCGTACGACGACGGCTTCTTGCCTCCGAAGGCTGTGGAACAGACGCGTAAACTTGTCGAGAGCGATAACGTTCTCTTGGTGTTTCAGTCTATGGGTACGGCGGCTAACACGGCCATCCAACCCTACCTTAACAGTAAGAAGATCCCGCAACTCTTCGCTGGAACCGGGGCGGGTCGGTTCGGAGATCCTAAGCGAGCCCCTTGGGCGACGAACTGGACGCCGAATTATCAGACCGAAGGCCGTATTTATGGGACATATATCCTTGAAAATCATCCTTCAGCTAAGATCGGTGTGCTTTATCAGAACGACGATTTTGGTAAGGACATTCTTAAGGGGCTGAAGGAAGGCCTGGGTTCACACGGAGTTGGGCAGATTGTGGCACAGGTGCCCTACGAACTGAGCGACCCGACGGTCGATTCTCGTGTGCTCGCATTGAAAGCCAGCGGTGCCGATGTGGTGGTGAATGCCGCGACGCCAAAGTTTGCTGCGCAGGTAATTCGCAAGATGGCGGACATCGGATGGGCGCCAATCCATGTGCTCTCGGGTATTTCGATTTCTGTGGGTTCAGTGCTGACGCCTGCAGGTCTGGATAACTCAAAGGGGATTCTTTCCGCATCCTATGTCAAAGATCCGACTGATACGACGTGGGCATCAGATCCTGCGCTAACGGAATGGGAAGCCTTCTTGCAAAAGTACTACCCAGAAGCGGATCGTGCCGACAATAATGTTGTGCAGGCTTACATGGTGTCGCAACTGATGGTTCAGGTGCTCAAGCAATGCGGGGATAACCTTACGCGTGAGAACATTATGGCACAGGCTGCGAATCTTAAAGACTTCGAATTGGGAATGTTGTTGCCTGGGATTACCGTCAATACATCTGCCACGAATTATTCGCCCATCAACCAGATGCAGATGATGCGTTTTGACGGCGAGCGCTGGCGTATGTTCGGCCCGGTGATCTCCGCTGGCGATGTGTCTTCGAAATGAGTACGCGGCAGAGGGGATTGGGATCTCCCAAGTTTTCTGAGACTTATGACTATGTCATCGTCGGGGCTGGTTCTGCAGGTTGCGTACTTGCGCGCCGTTTGTCGGATTGGCCTGGCTGCCGGGTGCTGCTCCTGGAGTCCGGCCCCCCGGCCGACGGTTTCTGGGTGCGAACCCCAGCGGGCATGGCGACGCTGTTTAAGTCCGAGCGCCTGAACTATCGTTACTTCACGGGACCTGAGACGGGTCTGAACGGGCGCAAGATCTATTGGCCTCGTGGTCGTTGTTTAGGTGGAAGTAGTGCGATCAACGGAATGGTCTATATCCGAGGCCATCGGCGAGACTATGACCACTGGGCTGAGCTTGGAAATCCGGGTTGGAGCTGGGATGAGGTCTTGCCGTACTTTATGCGTTCGGAGTGTAACGACCTGGGATCTGGGCCTTTTCATGGTGTCGCAGGCCCTCTTGGTGTGAGTGGGCCGGCGGTGGTCCATCCAACTGCTCTCGATTTCATTGAGGCTGCGCATCGAAATGGGCTACCTCGGATGGAGGACTTCAATACCGGCGAACAAGAGGGCGCAGGCTTCATGCAAGCGACCATTCGACATGGTATCCGACAGTCGACATACGAGACATTCATTGCGCCCGTGCGCGGCCGCGCCAATCTCACAGTACGAAGTGGTTCCCATGCCCGCAGAGTCTTGTTTCGAGATCATGAAGCTTGCGGTGTGGAGGTGGTGGAAGATGGCCATGTTCACCGATACGAAGCTAAGTGCGAGGTGGTTTTGTGTGCTGGCGCTGTGAACTCTCCGCAACTGCTGATGTTGTCTGGCATTGGGAATGGCGATGAGTTACAACAATTTGGGATTAATGCCTATTCTCATTTACCAGGTGTGGGCAAGAACCTTCAGGACCATTTCGCTGTGCGCTTCCAGGCCTTGTGTACTCCAGAAAGCTCCTACAACCGGGCGCTAACGGGTTGGCGCAAATATTGGCATGGTTTGCGCTACGTGCTCACCAAGGGCGGATATCTGGCGATGCCTTCGACATCGACTGGTGCCTATCTACGTAGCAGTGTCGATATGGATTATGCCGACCTTCAGGTTAGCTTTCGACCGATGACGTTCTCGTACGATGCCGCCGGAAAATTGCGAGTCGACAACTACAATGGCATTGGCGCTTCACTTTATCGAGTTCGGCCAGCATCGCGTGGTGAAATCCTGTTGCGAACGTCAGATGCAGAGCAGGCTCCAATGGTTATTGCGAACTATCTCAGTGCAACAGAAGATATTGAGGCATCGCTTTCGGGCTTCCGGCAATTGCGACGGATCATCGCCACGGAACCTATGGCCTCGCGTGTCATTAAGGAGCTGGTTCCAGGCTCGGATGTGACCACTGATGAGCAGTTGGTTGACTTCATGAGACGCGAAGGTTCGACGGCCTTCCACCCAGCGGGCACTTGCAAGATGGGTTCGGATGCGATGGCCGTGGTGGATGCTCGCTTACGTGTTCACGGGGTTCAGCGTCTGAGAGTGGCAGACGCATCTATCATGCCGGTTGTGACGTCAGGTAACATTAATGCGCCCGTGATCATGATTGGCGAAAAGGCTGCCGATATGATTTTGGAAGATCGTTGACTTTGAAGGGGATCTCTGGTTTTTCATTATCCGTTAGGATTCGGAGGGTTCAGGCATTAGGCGACTAAATTAGATTTGAATTGTGTGGTAAACGGGTGATGCCGACCACGCCGCTTGTTGATAGGCTCTTGGGGCCTACGTGTCTATGATATTTTCTCTAGTGAATACATATGCGACATCGGATGCGCAGGTGGCTCGAGGGACGCCCGTCGAACACTCGCAATCGGTCAGGCCCGTTTTTGGATTTAGTGACCAGCATTGAAACGTCACGTCCAGTGTGCATCGTGTGCGATCTGACCCGCACTGAGTGTATTCATGCTTCCTATCGGAATATCCATCAGAACCCTGCTGCGCTCAGGTGAGACATAAATCGTGGTGTAGAGCATTGGCTTGTGATCGGCATCGTAGAGAAGTCGGGTGAGGCGTAGCAGTGGGGCCCCGATTTCCGTTTGCAGCTGATTTGCAAGCTCTGGAAGCGCTGGTAACGCAGTGATTTCCTGAACCACGCGACCGAACTGGATGCCTTGGTCGAGTAATATTTGATGCATTGCTTTCTTGCTTAGGTTCGCAGTAGTTTGGCCGTACCCAAATTCTTCTGATAGCCACGAATCAATCACCATGACAGGAGTTCCCTTCGCGGAGCGAAGGCGGAGTGCGTGTATTGCGGCTACGTTAGGACCCAGATGCAGGCTGAGTGTGATTCGAGCAGGGGGTTGTTCAACGCCGAGTGAGAGAACCTTGACTTGAGTGTCCTGCGCCTGTTTGCGTAATAGTTCAATGAAACCCAGTGTTGGCGCTGGTATTGCGGTTGGAATGTTTCTACGCACAAAGGTGCCATGGCCGTGGCGCTTCTCGAGAAGTCCTTGCGCGTGTAAATCGCTGACCGCGCGGCGAACTGTGGTGCGCGACACCTTGAACAGTTCCCCTAATTGATCCTCGTTGGGGATTTGGGCTCCAGGCTCATAGAGGCCGCGAAGGATCTGCTCTTTTAGCACCAAGAACAACTGATGATGCAAAGGCATACCTGGTTTCCTGGATATTTCGGTGGGAACTTGAGCGCAGTCCATCGGGGCCGCCTCCCGTGTAAAAGTTATTAGTGTAAATTGATTTGGCATAGGTATAACGTAAGAGCGCCTGGAGAATCTGTACTCCGATCTGCGAGGTAGATGTCGGCAACGTACGATTAGTCACTGTTGTCCCAGTGATATTGGGATAACCACTCATACGCACGGTCCGATTAAACCATTCGACGTAGGCGTTCTGCTGAGGCTTGCCTGGCTGAATATATTCCCCTCATTGAGTGGCCCACGTGGTGATCGCTGCGCTGAGAGATTCCGGATCGCAGTACATGCACAATAGGTGCGGTCACAAGCGATATGTCTATTCTCTTGATCACGATATCTTGAGGGGCGGGCTGACCATGGCTGACCGTAACCAGCATAAGATGTATAGATCTTGGCTCGCAATCGACATTGCCAAGGACTTCATTGGGATATTGTTATCAATACTTGGCATCGGCCCCATCATCGCACTGATTATTTTGGCCGAGGTGGGGGCCGACATTACCCGGCTTGGAAGTGTCTCCGTTGCCTTAGCCGCCTACTTTGCTTATGTAAGGTGCACGTTATGTGCATCATGCGCTATTTGACCGGCGTTGAAAGTATTCATAACCTCAACGGGGATGTCCATAAGAAATCTGCTGCGATCTGAAGAGACATGAATGGTGGTATATGCTAGCGGCCTTCGGTCAGCGCCATAAAGGAGGCGAGTAAGCTGCAGGAGGGGAGATCCGACATCCACGCGTAGCCAATTAGCCAGCTCAGGATCCGCCGATACAGCATTAATTTCCTGAACCACTCGACTGAAGATAACTCCTCGTTCGAGTAATATTTCGTGCAGCGCTTTTTCGCATAAGTTTGTGGCATTCAGACCGTCTCCGATCTCCTCAGGTAGCCAAGCATCAATCAGCATAACAGGGACGCCTTCTGCAAAACGTAGCCGAACTAGATGCATTGTCATTCGGTCTGACGGTAACTGCAGATTCAGAGCTATCAGAGCAGGAGGTCGTTCAATACTGATTGATAGCACCTTTACTTGAGTGTCGTGCGCCTGCCTACGCAGCAGATCAATGAAGTTCAATGTTGCAGCAGGTCTAGCCGCAGGGATGTTTTCCCCAACAAAAGTACCGTGACCGTGGCGTTTTATGACTAGGCCTTGGTCATGTAAGTCGCTTATCGCCCGGCGCACGGTGATCCGTGACACATTGAACAACTCTCCAAGCTGCTCCTCGTTTGGAATTTTTGCGCCGGGCTCATACAAGCCTCGAAGAATTTGATCTTTCAAAACCATGAACAGCTGATGGTGCAGCGGTACGCCCTGCTTTTTCGAAATCCCGCTTTTTAAAATTTGTACGCGTTTCATTAGAACAGTAGGCATTCGGAAACCGTAAGTATAGGTGCAGCCTTTCTCTTGACGGGTAGTATAAACCCTAGGTGACATGTATGATGTCATCATCATATGATGACATCATACATATATAACATCATGAGTGGTGAGGTTGAAATACTCTATGAAAGCGGACGTAAGCCTAAAGTCTCTCCTTGAGGGGCCGCGTATGGTCATAGCCCCTGGCGGATACGACAGTATTACTGCGCGCGCTGTCGAAGCAGCCGGTTTTTCTGCTGTCTATATGTCGGGATCGGCTGTTTCCGCATCTTGCGGGTTTCCCGACTACGGTTTGCTAACGCTAACAGAAATGGTGCGGGCAGCGGGTGTGATGGCTCAGAACGTTGGGATTCCATTGATTGCAGATGCTGATACCGGTTTTGGCAACGAAATCAACGTTACTCGAACTGTGCGCGAATACGAGCGAGCGGGTGTGGCAGCCCTTCATATTGAAGATCAGGTGGCGCCTAAGCGTTGTGGCCACTTTGATGGAAAGGAAGTTGTTGGGCGCGATGAGTTTATTGCAAAGGTTCGGGCTGCTGTTGCTGCACGCCAAAGTAAAGAATTTTTCATTATCGCGCGGACAGACGCGCGAGCCGTCATCGGCTTGGATGAAGCTATAACTCGGGCGAACTTGGCATTCGAGGCTGGGGCGGACGTTGCTTTTGTGGAGGCCGCTCAAAGTCTCGACGAGGTTGCGGAAATCCCACGACGTGTACAGGGGCCATGTTTGCTAAATATTGTGCGTGGCGGGAAGACGCCTGATATTCATTTAGATGGTGCTGAACAGATGGGCTATCGGATCGCAATCCTTCCTGGTGTATTGCTGACGACCGCTTTGACTGAGTTCGATGAGGCGTTGAAAAGGTTGCGTGAAACGCGCATGCCTCCGGAATCGTCACGCGGGCCGTCAGTTGTTGAGCGCTCAAAACGGTTTGGTGCGGATGAGTGGGACAAGATTCGTGCGATGTATCGCGCCTCTGTTTAGTGCTCCAAGTTCAGAGATTTACATTCCATGAATCCTGGATCTGTTCTGATTCATGTATTTTTGCATCCTATTTATTATTAATAATTCAACTTTTATTATTAAAAGGAGACAGCTTATGTTGAAAAAAATTCTAGTTTCTGGGATCACCATTGCCACTCTGTTTGGGTACTCTCAATCCTTTGCCAATGCTCAATCAGGTGAGAATTTTCCTAGTCAACCGATTAAGTTGGTTGTTTCCTCTGCGGCAGGAGGAGGGTCGGATATTATCGCGCGTCTTGTGGCAGAGAAAATCGCTCCCATATTAGGCGGCAACGTAATTGTTGAGAATCGCCCGGGGGCCGGAGGCTCCGTTGCGATGGGTGCTGTGGCGCGAGCAAAGCCGGATGGTCATACGTTGGTGCTTGGTGGAGTATCGACAAATGTTTTGATTCCATTGAGTAATCCGAATCTGAATTACGACCCAATAAAAGATCTCACTCCTATCGCACAGCTTGGTTTGGCGTCTATTGTACTGGTGGCTGCAAAAGATTTTCCGGCTGATGATTTGAAGGAGCTTGTTGCTCTCGCCGGATCGAAATCCGATCAGGATAGTCTTCAGTATGCATCATTTGGTATAGGATCGTCTGGGCATTTTTGCGGTGAAATGTTTAGTATTCTGTCGAATACTAAGCTTGAGCACGTACCTTATAAGACTACACCGCAAATTATTAATGACATAATGGGTGGGCAAATAAAAATTGGGTTTGTGGATTCTGCAACTGGAGCCCCTATGATTCAGTCCGGAGCGGTAAAGGCAATAGCGACTTGTCCGAATAACCTGCCTATCTTACCTGAAGTTCGTAGTTTCGAAGATCAAGGGATGACTGTTTCTAAAATCGCTTCTAATGCTTTTCGTTGGGCATTTTATGGCCCAGCAGGCATGTCGCCAGAAGTAGTAGAAAAACTGTCTTCAGCGATGCGAAAGGTTGTGGAAATGCCAGATGTTAATAAGAGGCTGCGTGATTTAGGTGTAATGCCTGAATTCGTGGATGGGGAGGAATTAGGTAAGACGGCTCCCTTAGAAATGGAAGCATGGAAAACTATTGCCGATCAGGCGAATATTAGAATGGAGTGATCCTGAGTAAACTCAAAACTTATTGTCTGGTCGGTGGAAGTTGGGAGGATAACCCCCCAGTCGATCAAGCACACCCGCCAGGGCAATCAGCTCATGGTGTTGCAGCTGAGGGCGCCCAAGTACCACTGTACGGACTGCAATCGGTATTTTCGCCACCGCTTTGCGGGCATCCGGCCCCGGCGCCGGGCCACCGAGGCATATCGCCTGGAGGTCTTCGAGGCCCACGATGGAGGCGTGAGCCAGCGCCAACTAAGCCGCACGCACCAGAACAGTTCCCATAGATGCAAACGTTGAGCCTCTAGCACCTAGGCGCCAATGGCTAGAGTGCCTCTTGGATTGTACTCCATTTGGAAGTACAATTGTTACTCCAACCCGAGAGGCTTGCCATGTCCAGCATAGTAGACGCAAAAGATGAGCGGCTTCAGGTACGCCTGAGCGCCGAGGCCAAGACCGTGCTTCAACGCGCGGCGAACTACCGTCATAAGACGGTGAGTCAGTTCGTGCTGACGACGGCTTTGGCCGAAGCCGAAAAGGTCATTCGCGAGAACGAAGCTGTTGCGCTGTCAGCGGCAGATTGGAAGGTGTTTTATGACGCTTTGAACAATCCTCCCGCACCCAATGCCGCGTTGCGCAAAGCGTTTTCCAAGTATCAAAAGACGGTCGGATGACCGTCATGCCATCGTCATGGCAAGTCCTAGCGTTTGATAGCAAGATACATGATCGCACCGCTTTCTCTTGTGGCGCTGCTGAACTTGACCGCTATCTTCGAGAGCATGCATCGCAGGACATCAAACGGGATGTCGCTCGCGTCTTTGTAGCCGTGCGGCCGGAAACCACGACGATCTGCGGTTATTACAGCCTGAGCGCGACGAGCTTCCTGCGCGATGAGCTGCCTGCGGAACAGGCCAGGAAACTGCCACGTTATCCCGTTCCGGCTGTTCTGCTTGGTCGCTTGGCTGTCGATCGTGATGTTCAAGGATCAGGCTTGGGCGAGTTCCTGCTCATGGATGTGATGTATCGTACATTGCTCGCAACACAGGTCATGGCCGTCCACGCGATGGTCGTGGATGCAAAAGACACTGCTGCCGCCAAGTTCTATCGCAAATACGGGTTTATTGATTTTCCGAGCAATACCCAGCGGTTGTTTCTGCCGATGGCGACGATACGTCAATTGAAAATTTCTTAGCCACCCTTGGATTTTGCTAGATTTTTAAGCAATAAGAAATCAACTTTTGGGTGCAGTTCAAACTACCTGATATTTAGATTACTTTTGTAGCGTTCAAACCAGGATTTGAGATCGTTGAATTCTTTCAAGTCAATACGAGATCCGATACGCATCTTTTCTTCTTGGGCATCTTTTGTAAATGATGAGGTGGTGACAATCATGCCAAAGTTGGCTCTTTGCATCTCTGTCACTCCATAGAGATTTCTGACGACTTCGACTCCTGCTCGGTTGTTCTCTGAGTAGCGTTTGCATTCCGTAAGAAAGACGAGAGGAACCGGTCCAGTTGTCAGTCGGCCTAATATGTCGTATCCGCCATCCAGGGTAGTCTTGGTCAATGTTACTTCGCAACCCTGATCCTCAAGGATTCTTGCTACCAGTTCTTCAAATTTTCTTGGAGGCAAACGGTACACAGACTGAGGCTCTTTTGCCAGCAATTTAAGCAAGTCTTCAATTACTGTCTCAGCGACAATTATTTGTGACTCGATAGGCCTTTCATCAGTAAAGATTTTTTCGGCCTGTGGGCGATGTATGTTCCGTAAATAATCTAGAAGGGCTTGTTTGTCGGCATAGGTGACAGTGTGTGTCGGCGTTAAGCCGATTATGCCGGCACACCCACATTCAATTTTTAAGCTCGACCAATGTTCTGTGAGGCTTTGGTAAGGAGGGACACTGAAAGCGTTTATGGTCTTGATCATGTGCCGTTGGATTTGTCGAACACCTGTCCGCTCTCAAAGCCAGTCTGCACATGAGGGGAGCACAGCACGCAGCGGAGCCGCCCTCGTTCCGTTTGGAGCGCGAAACTCCCGCTAATACAGGCCCAGTCGCGTGCTTCGCACGACCGAGTACGCTGTGACTTCGGCAATAGCGCTCATCGAGAACTAGAATAATAAGCCTTCAATAAGGCTGCGAATTCGCCCAATGCCGCCGCATTACTGCATCACAGACTGACGCAAAATGAACTCAGACGGCGCCTGTCCAAACTGTTTTTTGAACGCTGTTGTATAGGCGCTGTGGCTGTCATAACCACTGTTCAATGCAACCAGAGTGATCGGCGCGCCTTGCATCAACTGAGTGAGTGACGACATCAGGCGCAACTGCTGCCGCCATTTTCCAAACGTCATCCCCGTGCTTTTAACGAATCGACGGTGAAAGGTTTTCTCGCCAATGGCTAACGTGGATGCCCAGTCTCCGGCGGTTGCTTGATGGCTTGGGTCGCCCATGAGTTGGTGGCAGACATTTTGTATCTGTGCGTCCTGCGGCCAGGGCAGATGAAAGGGTAGAGCAGGTGGGGTATTGAGCTCTTCGAGCAGCAGCTCGCTTAATAACTGTGTACGGCGCGAGAGAGGTGTCGTGTAGTCCACGCAGGTCAATTCAGTAATCGTCTCTCGGAGGAGTCCAGACACTTGTACGACGCAGTCCGTAGTGGGCAGGTTCGCGCAGATATCCTTACGAATAAATAGGCCGTGCGCCTGCAAGGCAACTGGGACGATCAGACGATGAGCCACTTCAGGACGCAGCCACACGGCAGAGGTGGGAGGAACCAGCCATTGTCCGGTTTCCGCTTCGACGCGTAGCAACCCCTGGCTCGCGTAGATAAGATGGCCGTGTTGATGCTGGTGCATGGGTACGACGTGCCCCTGTGGGTAGCGTATGGCTATTCCCGTAAGAGGCAGCGCCAGCGTTGCCACTGTATCTGGCCCACAAGATTTAGCTGGCTGGACTGTGGATGCAGCACCCATGTTTGTCTAAAAATATAAAGAGAAAGTCTATTTTTATGTAGATAGACAAAAAATACAAACATAACATGGCAAAGACATTCTCAATCAGAACTCATTTGTCTCATGTCGCCGTTCGTTCGCCTTTCGCACCTGCTACGACTACTGACCTTTGGTCGGGGTCGGTACGCATTTGCTCGCGTCATGACCCATCCTGATTCCCCCTGACCCCGACCACAGTCAGCTTTGCTTGAGCAGGGGAGTCAGGTGTTATTGACCCCTTGGAGTATTGCTATGCTGACCGATCCATCCCAAAAGTACCGCCCATTTCCTCCCGTCGATCTTGCGGATCGACAGTGGCCCTCGCGTACCTTGACGCAAGCCCCTGTTTGGCTGTCTACCGATTTGCGTGATGGCAACCAAGCCTTGTTCGAGCCGATGAACCGAGAGCGCAAGCTGCGCTTGTTCCATGAACTGGTGCGTATTGGTTTCAAGGAAATTGAGGTAGGCTTTCCGTCGGCGTCACGTACCGACTTCGACATTGTGCGTCATCTGATTGACGATAAGCAGATTCCCGCTGATGTGACGCCCATGGTTATCACTCAGTTGCGTGAAGACTTGATTGAAGAAACTGTGCGTAGCGTAGCTGGGGCTCGGCGCGTCATTGTGCATTTCTACAATGCGATTGCGCCTGCCTGGCGGGAAATCGTGTTTCAAATGAGCGTGCCGCAAATCATCGAGATGGTTGAGCACCACATTGCCCTGTTCAAACGGTTGACGGCAGCACACCCTCAAACGCAATGGGTACTTCAGTATTCGCCCGAAACCTTTTGTATGGCCGAATTGGATGTGTCCTTGGCTGTATGTAATGCTGCTATTCACGCATGGGATGCAGGGCCAGAGCGTCCCATGATTATCAATCTGCCGACGACAGTGGAAGTCTCTACGCCTAATGTCTTTGCCGATCAGATTGAATGGATGGATCGGCGACTGGAGCGACGAGAGCATATTGTGCTGTCCGTGCACCCTCATAATGATCGAGGTACAGGTGTTGCCTGCGCCGAGCAAGCTTTGTTGGCCGGCGCTCAGCGGGTGGAAGGCTGCCTGTTTGGTAATGGTGAGCGCAGCGGCAATCTGGATGTTGTGACCTTGGCGTTGAATCTGTACACACAAGGCATTGCTTCGGGGCTGGATTTTTCGGATATTGCTGCCGTTGCGCGAGTTGCCGAGGAATGTACAGCTCTGCCTATTCATCCACGCCATCCGTATGTTGCGACTTGGTATTTACAGCTTTCTCAGGCTCCCACCAGGATGCTATCGCTAAAGGATTTGCCGCTCAAAAGCCTGATGCGCTCTGGCGTGTGCCGTATTTGCCTGTTGATCCGCAAGACCTGGGCCGTACCTATGACAGCATCGTGCGCGTTAATAGTCAATCGGGCAAAGGCGGCATTGCTTTCCTGCTGCAACGTGACCACGGTATTGTTATGCCGCGCCGCATGCAGGTTGAATTCAGCGCCATTGTCCAGGCATTGGCTGACGACAGTGAAACCGAATTGACCAGCGAGCAGATATGGGATGTGTTTGAGCGTACCTATTTAATGCCTGTGCGTGAGCAAGCCGGTTTTATCTATCGTGCTCACCGACTGTCTGAGCATGCGGACGGCCAAGGTATTGAGCTGGACTTGATTGGTGCCGATGGTGCATCCGCACATTTTCAGGGCGTGGAAACGGCCCGATTGCTGCGACGGTGGCGGCATTGGGATTGCCTTTGCGTATCGACAGTTATGAAGAGCGTAGCTTGGGAGCGGGGGCAGATGCCATGGCGTTGACCATTGTGGAAGCAGCATGGCCGGGCGTACCGGGATCTCGCTTTGGTGTGGGACGGCATGTGAACATTGCTACGGCATCGGTGCTGGCCGTATTGAGTGCTGTAGCCCGGTTTCCAGAGGCAACGGCTGATGTTGGTTGAGTAAATGTGAGTGGTTGATCCCCGGCCCATAGTGTTGGGCCAGGGGGCGAGCGTTACGAATCCATGTCGTTGCTACGATTTGATCGCCTCATCATGCTCTTCACGAATTATTGGATTCGCTGCCTGCAGGTCGTTGCTCATTGGCAGGCCTTCCATTTGCCAAATGCTCGTAGGTGCGGCTAAGATTTGCATTATCGACTGAGTGACAACTAGGGTTCCGAACAGCACTGATTGCTGTTGGCTGGTCCGAGCGTTGTAGACACTGCGATTGATTCGCAGCTGCACCCGAGGGAAAAAAGCCCAGAGGAGGAGACGTCGAGTCCTCCCTATGGCTTCTCGGAGTGCTCACTCATGTCTTTGTTTTCTCTCCTGTTGGTCGTTCTGGCCGCTGTTATCCACGCAAGTTGGAATCTTCTTGCGAAACGGGCTTCTGATGCTGGCCCTGTTTTCGTGATGGCTTACACCAGCATAGCCACTCTGGTCTATTTGCCTTGGGCTGCCTGGATCTTCATTGAAAGCGAGTTTGTGTTTGGTGTGTTCAACACACAAATTATTGTGTGTATCGTGCTCAGCGGTTTGCTGCATCTCGCATATAGCCTATTTCTTCAGCGTGGTTACCAAGTCGCCGATTTATCCGTCGTGTATCCCATAGCACGTGGCGCTGCGCCTGTTGTTTCAACCATGGGAGCATTTTTGTTTCTTGGAGAGCCATTATTCACCGGGCGAGTGATTGGGCTGATCGCTGTTGTTATTGGAGTTTTCTTAGTCGCCACGAGAGGAAATTTAATTCAGTTTCGCCAGCCCTCGGCGTACAAAGGTGTGAGTTGGGGAGGAGCGACTGGAGCAATGATTGCTGGCTACTCCGTAGTCGATGCCTATGGTGTGAAAATACTTGGAATTCATCCCGTGCTACTGGATTGGTTTGCGAATCTGGTTCGGCTAGTGATGCTGTTCCCCTGGCTGCTATCTAATCGGAAAGCAGCGGTTGCGAGAATGAGCGGAAGATGGGGGCTTGCGCTAGCTATCGGTGTTTTGTCTCCGCTTTCATACATTCTTGTTCTTTTTGCGCTCGGCATGGGGGCCCCTCTGAGTGTGGTGGCTCCGGCCCGCGAGATGTCCATGATGGTCGGTGCGTTGCTGGGAATGATTGTTTTACACGAAGAAATAGGAGTTTGGCGTTTCGTTGGCTGCCTCGTCCTTGTTGGTGGCGTCATCGTATTAGGTCGCTCGTGAAGGTGATCGCTGATGACGTCACGAAAATCATATTCAGACCTTCTAAAGGGTGGAATCTCAGTTAGCAATTAGCGGGAAGATTGACATCAGGCATCTTCGCTGCTTCCCGGCCGTAGCTGAAGAACTTCACTTTGCCCCGTGCGGCCGAACGGCTACATATGGAACAATCCCCTTTATCACGAGCCGTCAAAGAGCTTGAGGAAGACCTGGGTACCCTGCTCTTTGCTCGCACTACGCGGAGTACGCGCTTGACCCGTGCAGGCTAGTTATTTCTTGAGCATGTGCCGCGTGTTTTCGTAGCGCTACAGCAAGCGCGAAACAGCGCCCAGGCGGCGGTTAATGGCTTTCATGGACAGCTGCGTGTGGCCTTATCGGATAGTGCTCTGCGATCCTCTGGCATGCGAAGGATATGCCGAGTACAGGCTCTTCATCATTAAAGGGGACAACGACATTCATTAAACTTGTTTTTGCGAAGAACGAGCTTAATGGAGTGAACGCCGATGTCCCCCCGTCGATTTTATCTTAGGAATCCGAGATGTCGTGATTGAACGGGTGGAGCGAGGTCGGGAGATTCATGTCTGGGCCCGGCCAACCAAGCGCTTGGCGTGCATCCATTGCCAGCAAGAGGCGGTACGGATTAAAGCGACGCATCAGCGCACGCTCAAGCACACCCGCCAGGGCAGTCAACTCATGGTGTTGCACCTGAGGGTGCCCAAGTACCACTGCACCGATTGCAATCGGTATTTTCGCCACCGCTTTGCGGGCATCCGGCCCCGGCGCCGGGC
>Ga0182738_1000321_pt1 | contig 71506 bp, 54 predicted proteins | sample eDN5th30CBELigMG_FD_128876 | JGI IMG/M metagenome (GOLD analysis project Ga0182738, IMG submission 128876) | Enriched Miracle-Growth compost microbial communities from Emeryville, California, USA - eDNA 5th pass 30_C BE-Lig MG (version 2)... ... | reverse complement strand
GGAAGACATCGACCAGGAACTCTTCGCCAAGAAGCACACGCAGCTACGCGACCGGCTGGCGTCGATCAAGCTGCAACTCGACGTGCTCGACCGTTCCCACGACGAAACCGCCGAATTGGCGGCCAAAGTGTTTGAACTCTCGCAAACCCTGAAAGAGCAATGGCTTACTGCTGACTACGCCACGAAACGGCGATTGCTCGAAATCGTGTGTTTGAACTGCCGTCTCGATGGCGTAACCCTTTGCCCAGAAATGAGAAAGCCCTTCGACGTACTCGTCGAAGGGCGGTTTCTAGAAACAAGCGGAGAGAGGGGGATTATCGGTCCCCCGATTTGCTTAACTCTAGCAGAGGCAGTAGTTACGCTGCAAGTCATTGCGGCCTGGGTGGTTGTCGCTCTCCGGATGCTGTTGGTTACTTGTGGTTATTTGGCGGTGTTGAGCGTTGTTCTCAGCACAAATTCAGCACAGCAAACCACCACGGAAAATTCCTCTCCGACTCCAGTGGTCACTCCTGTGTTGCCTCCCAGTCGACGCCGACAGCGGCGGTTGCAGGCTCAGCAGCAGCATCGGCCTTGCGAGCGTGGCGCCAGCTATGCGCGGTTCAGTTCCGATCTGCAGCGGGATGACAGTATCGGCACCCAGCAGCATCGTTGTCGGGAGGCGGCGGATGCAAATGGTCATTCGATCCTGCCGGATCTGGAATTCTCTGACGAGCGCATTTCCGGAACCAAGCGGAATCGAGACGGACTCAATGCCATGATGGCAGCTGCGGCACGCGGGGAATTCAATGTCCTCTATGTGTTCAGTCTCAGCCGGTTGGCTCGGGAATCAATCATCACGATGCCGCTACTGAAAGAGCTGGTCCACACGCACCATGTGCGGTTTGTCAGTATCACGGAAGGGATCGATTCCGATCGGGACGGCTGGGAGTTCATTGCCGCGTTCATGTCGCTGGTGCATGAACACTACCTCAAGGATCTGGGGCAGAATGTCTTGCGAGGTCAGGAAGGTGCCTTGCTGGCGGGGTACTCGGTCGGCGACTGGTGTTTTGGATATGGCTCTGAGCCAGTTCCCGGGACCGAAGTCAAACGCCGGGGCCGGAAGAGTAAACCGCGCATGGCCTATAAAATTGATCTGGAAACCGCAGTTTGGGTCCGGCGGATCTTTCAATGGTTTGTGAAAGACAAGCGGACTTTGGGGTGGATTGTTCGGAAGCTCAATCGGCTGAATGCACCCAAAGACCATCGGGCGACGACACCGCACTGGAAGCATCCCCTGGTGGTCAACCTGTTGCAGAACCGGAAATACATCGGCATCTGGCCCTGGGGCGAAAATTACAATGAGCGTGATCCCAAGACCGGCGACATTCGTCAGCTCCCTCGGTCCGATGAAGAATGTGCTGCCTGGACTCGGTACTTTCCGCAACTCGCGCTCATTGACGAGGGTGTTTTCGAAAAGGCTCAGAAGCAGTTGCAGGAGAACGCTGAGAAGTATGCCCATCATCGAGACGAAAAGGGGAAGTTGCGGGGTTCGAACTCGGACAATCGCTTTGGGAACCCCATTTACCTCGTCTCCGGCCTGTTTGAATGTGCGGCCTGCAGCCAGCGCCTGGTCATGGGGGGAAGCAAGGTCAAATATCTGTTCTGCTCCGGGTATAAGAAGGGGATTTGTGATTGCAAGACCCAGTTTCCGAAAGAACTGGCGGAAAACCTGATTCTGAATGCCATCGGTGAAAAGATCCTGACAAACGAAGCCTGGTTCTCGGCGGTCTGGACGGCTTGTCAGCAGGAATGGAAGAGCTATTGCAGTACTGTCCCCCAGGAGGTCCAGAGTGTCGAACGCGAACTGGCGGAGGTGGATCTCAAGCTCCAACGGTTGTTGGATCGGATTGAAAACGGGGACGACTCCCCAGAAATCACGCAGCGCCGTAGCGAACGCCTGGCTCAGAAAGCGGTCCTTGACCAGCGCCTGAAGAAACTCAAAGAGGATGCTCGTCAGTATCCTCATGAACCTTCTGAAGAGTGGCTGCGTGAACAGCTTGCTCATCTGGGAGACGCCTTGCGAAACGGGACACCTGCGGTTGCCCACGCACTGAAAGCTCTCGTCGGCGGTATGATCGTTGTGGAACAGCTTCAGAAACCCAAGATGAAATCGTTCTTCTGGCGGGGAATGTTTCGGTTGAGCATTCATCATGTGTCGCAGGCTTTGGGACTGAAAGCCAAGGCCGAGCAGTCTTCTTCAACTTCACCGCTTGAGGAAACCGTGACGCTGGATTTCGCGGCCCCCGATTCCCAGCAGGAACTGATGCAGAAAATCCGGGATCTGGATGCTGACGAGTTTTCAGGGGTGGAAATTGCCCAGATGCTCGGCATTTCCAAGGCCTGGGTGACGGAATTCGAGCGGATGGTTTCCGAAGCATTCCGACGAGAGGGTTATCAGGTGGAGCAGCGAGGTGGTTCTTGGCCCAGGCAACCCGGTTGGCAATGATGGTCTGTGCTCCGCTGGGCAACAATTCCGCACGGTCAGATTCCGAGAGCTCAAAGCGATCCGCGATAGATCGCGTGAGATCGGTCATGCGGTGCTCTTGCCCATCGGAAATCAACTCCAGAATCGGCAACATGCAGTCTTGGTAATCGGGGAAGGACATGGCTCTTTGCGACAAAATGAGTTTGAATCAGATTGTCAAAGGATAGAGAGGAATGCCGGAAATCGCACGTGTTGCCGATGTGAGTTCCCGAATCGCCGAGAGAGGCTGCCGAACAAGTTCCGGAGCCATTCTGTTCCCATGACAGATCCTTCGATACTTTTCGGAAATCTGTCCGCTCGGTCAATATTTGGTGATCCTGGAACTTGCTTCTGGCGTCTCTTTGTAATGACCATTCCAATCATTGAATCGCTGCATGACATTTCAGTTTCGACCGTTACCCACGCCCGTTCGGCAACTTTGCGAGAAGCTCAATGCCCCGGCTCGGCTCATTGCTCATCTTGACGCTGGTTCATGATGCGGCCGTGGAAATCGTGGACGGGCTGGACCAACAATTCCCGACACTGAGCTTCGATACCGATGCCGTTCTCTTTGGTGCGGCCAGCCATGACCTCGGCAAGATGTTGCATCCCCACGAACTCAGGCTTTCTAACCCTCAAATCGGGGAACCAGAGGGACCATGTGGAGGAAGCGAAGGCGGTGAGCGAGGTACGGAAGTGAAATTCACACGGATGTACCTTTATCAACCCACGCGCCGACAAACTCCGGGCAAACTCGACAAACTCACGATCGGTTTTAAGCGATTGCTCTATAAGCGATTATCGTCGCAACATGATTAAAGAGAAGGCGTTGCGGAATTTCTGGCGGTTGTCCTACGGAACCGAAGGGCCTTGAACAGATCCAGCTGAAGGGCATCCGTGCGGGAACGAGGCTTCATGGCGTCGGAAATTGCAAGGTTTTGAAAGGGGGATGACGCAAACCTTGCAAATCCTACCGACCTGAAACAAACCCGCCACCCCGAAATTCATCCAACCAAACAGATTTTTCCGGCCCGATTAACTATCCCAGACGGCCGAATTGCCGGTCGAGTTCGTCCCGGCTTAATTTCAGTGCGGTAGGGCGGCCGTGCGGGCAGTGATGGGCATCGTCGCACAGATGCCGCTGCGCGAGGAGAGCGTCCATTTCTTCAGCGGAGAGCCTTTGGCCGGCTTTGATGGCTGCCTTGCAGGACATCATGTGCAGGAGGCTGTCAATCAGGTCTCGGCGTTCAATTCGCCGTCCCGAGGTTTCCAGAAGATCGACAATTTCTTTAAGTAGCGCTGCCGGATCGGCTTTGGCGAGTAACGTGGGATAAGCGGACAGAGCCACGGTATTGCCGCCAAAATCCTGGAGATGCAGCCCCAGTTCCTGCAACAGATCGCTCTGATCGAGGAGCAACCCGGCTTCCCGGCTGGAGAGGTCGATCGTGATCGGGATCAACAGCTTCTGGACTTCAACACCTCCGGAAAGAACGCGGCGACGAAGTTGTTCGTACATAATGCGTTCATGCAGGGCGTGTTGATCAATCACGGTGATCCCCTCAGTCGTTTCCACGACGAGATAACAGTCATGCACCTGCATTGCCCGGACTTCCGCTTCCGCGGATGCAGGATGAAGGACTACTGCGGGGGGCTCCATCACCACAGCGGACTGTTCCCGATCGTTAGGGGACGGTGTTTCCGGGAACGAAGCTGTTTCTGGTGCGGAACAGCGGGGGGGAAGAGACTGATTTTCCAGAACGGGAAATTTTTCAAATGGAGGAACATCACTCTGTGTGCCAAATGTTCCTGCGGAAACCTGTCGCGAGAGTTCCTGATTCGTCCAGGCGACCAGTTCCCGCTGAATCTGGAGATCGCTGATCCGGGGAGTTGAAGGAGCGGATGCGGGAGAAGCCCCGATCGTCAGCTTCGAGTCCAGATCCATCGAGAGGAACTTGTTGCGAAGCGTGGACAGCAGCAGCCGATACAGAACCTGGCTGTCCTGGAAGCGAACTTCGGCCTTCGTGGGATGGACATTGACATCCACCTGGTCGGCAGGAATTTCCAGAAACAGGAATGCGACCGGATGGCGTCCGATCATCACCAGTCCGCGGTAGGCTTCACCAAGTGCGTGTTGCAGCGAGCGGTCTTGAATGCATCGCCCGTTCAAAAACAGATACTGTCCCTTGCGGGTTCCCTTGTTCTGGCTGGGATGGGCGGCGAAGCCCCAGATGCGGGCTCCGGCATGAGTCGCTTCCACGGGAATCAGCTGGGAGGCGAGTTCGCTTCCAAAAAAGAGTTCCAGGCGTTCCTGCAACTGGTGCGTGGCGGGAAGATCATAGACGATGCGGCCATTGTGTCGCAGCGTCATTTGCAAATTCGGATAGGCAATGGCAATCCGCGTGAAATGCTCAGTAATATGGGCGAATTCCGTGGACGGTGTTTTCAGAAATTTGCGGCGGACCGGAGTATTGAAAAAGAGCTGGCGAATTTCGATCTGGGTGCCATCGGGACAGCCGCAGGCGCAGGGTTCTTTGATGGCTCCTCCCTGTACTTCCAGTTCCGTCCCCATCAGTTGATCGCGCTGTTTGGAACGGAGCCGGAAATGAGAGACTTCGGCAATCGATGCGAGGGCTTCTCCGCGAAACCCCATGGTCTGGACGTGAAACAGGTCGTCCGCGTTCCGGAGTTTACTGGTTGCGTGGCTGGCCACGGTCAGCAGGATGTCGTCGGGATGAATTCCTTCCCCGTTGTCGACAATGCGAATGAGTTCGGCTCCTCCCTGCTCGATGTCGACTTCAATGCGGGATGCCAGGGCATCGATGGAATTTTCCAGCATCTCCTTGACGACGCTGGCGGGACGTTCAATGACTTCTCCAGCGGCAATTTTATTGATAACGGCCGGGGAAAGCTGGCGAATTCGAGAGGTCACGTCCATGTGCATGGCGGCGGAAGAAGAAGGCAACGATCAGCAAACAGCAAAGGAAAAAGCGGAGTTGATTTCCGGACTCTTCCTTCCGGCTGCCCGGTTTCCGTCTCAAGGTCCGTCAAACGTCAACATCCGTCAAATACTTGGCCCCTCCCCCTGCACACCGGTTCCTTTAATGAGCGACGGTGGACCTGATTGTACGAACAGGGGCATCCTTCACAAGCATCCCCTCGAAAAAGTGCTCCATTCGCTTATCAAACTCGACTGGAGCCGTGGCGCGTTCCAGGTTATGTTTTGCCTGGGGAACGATCCACTGGGAGGTGGCTGTGTCATGTTGCGTTAAATGGCACAGGCCAGTCGACAACTGGGTCGGGACATAGGTATCCCGTGATCCGGTGACGAACATCACTTCCCGGCCCTGCCAGTGCGGCAGAAAGGATTCCAGCATGACCATCTGGCAATGGTTGCGGTATTCGTTCAACCGAAGCATGAACCAGATGGTTAATCGAACATGCCATTCCGGGATCAGGCGGGCCAGCGGACCAACCATCGTCTGTAGAAATTTCAATGCGTGATAAACCGCCAGTCCCCGGGTGGAAAATCCTCCCTGCGTCCAGATATGCGTCACTTCGGGACGAATGGCGCCTGCTGCCAGAGCGGCTCCCGCACCCCGGCTGACTCCTACCAGACCGATCGGCAAGCCGGCGAACTGCGACTGCGATTCCACGAAGTCCAGCGCAGCATGAACATCTTCGACTTCGTAGCGGGTCAACCAGTAATTGGAGTGATAACCAGCCATGGTATCGCTGGGAGCCTGGTTGCGGAAGCTGAACGAGAGGACCGCGAATCCCGCTTCGACAAGCGCCTCGGTGTAGTTCATGGCGGTTTCGAAGCCACCGCCGGTTTCGGGGCAGAAGACGACCACTCCCTGGGCGTGTCCTTCTTCCGGCGGAAAAATTCCTCCTCGCAGCAGGATCCCATCGGTCGTGGGAAATTCCACTGGTTCAGGGCGGGGAGCATTCGCGGGAGGCGGCAGAACACGGAATGATGGCAGCGTCTCAAAGCGATGCAAGGCTGCAAAGGAATAAACCAAATGCACCAGCAGATCCGCCAGGATCAACAGACCAAGAAAACCTAACGCAACAAGCATCCAGAACATCATGGACCAGACATCATTTTTGAGAGGGAGGGAAGAAAGCCGCCCGCCGGTCTTTATTTTAATACGGCCGGCATTGGTTTTATTCTTCAAAAGCGGAGAAAATCAAAGAAACATTCTGTCCGCCAAATCCAAAGCTATTGGAGAGTGTCTTGCGGACTCTTGCTTCCCGGGGGGTATTGGGCACATAGTCCAGATCGCAGTGTGGATCCGGGTTTTCATAATTGATTGTCGGGGCGAGGACGCCATCTTCAATCGTTTTCAGGCAGACAATGGCTTCGGCGCTTCCTGCGGCGGCAATGAGATGGCCCATCATGCTTTTCGTGCTGGAAACCGGCGTCCGATAGGCGTTCTCTCCAAAAGCCTGCTTGATGGCCAGCGTTTCCACTTTGTCATTCACGGCGGTACTCGTGCCATGTGCATTGATATAGTCGATTTCTTCCGGTCGGCATCCGGCATCCTTCAGTGCCATGTTGATGCAGGCGGTGGCTCCCCGTCCTTCCGGGTGAATATCGGTAATACGGAATGCATCGGCGGTCGATCCGTAGCCCAGCACTTCGCCGAGGATCTTCGCTCCGCGTTTCCGGGCATGTTCCAGTTCTTCCAGGATGAGCATTCCAGCCCCTTCTCCCAGAACAAATCCGTCCCGGTCACGATCGAAGGGACGCGAAGCGCGCTGGGGGCACTCATTATGCGTGGAAAGAGCCGTTAACAAATTGAATCCGGTGACGCCAAAGGGATGAATCATGCTATGCGCTCCGCCACTGAGCATCAGTTCTGCTTCTCCCTGGCGAATGATTTCGGTGGCTTCGCCAATGGCCTGGCTGGAAGCGGCGCACGCGGTTAAGCAGTTCAGATTCGGGCCCTGGGCGTTGAACAGGCTGGCCAGATGGCCAGCAGGCATGTTCGGTTCCTGTTCCAGTTCTTCCTGCGGGTTCATGCTTTGCAAGCCTTCCCGCGTGAACTGGTCCATATCGAATTGCCCATCTTTCTGGGCATTGGCGATCAGCCGCATGAACAGGAAAAAGTCCTGTTGCCCTTCCCCGGCCCCCAGATAAACACCGAACCGGGTCGGATCGAACTGATCGTCTGACAGACCTGCCTGGCGAATTGCCTGCACTGCCGCCCCAATGGCAAATCGGATATTGCGACCAGCGAATTCAAACCGTTCCGGCCGGTCAACATAGTTGCCCAGTTGAAAATCTTTGACCTCCGCAGCGAACTTCGTGGGGAAACCGGAAGCGTCAAAGTGCGTGATGTAGTCGATTCCGCTCCGCCCTTGCAGCAGGGAATCCCACATGGTTTTGACATCGTTTCCAATGGGGGTGACACAACCCACCCCTGTCACGACGACACGTCTTCTCATCTGAACGAGCCTTTTCGTCGATTCCTGCAAATATCAACTCTTGTGAACCACATTTGCCCGCCATTGCTCCATGGACACACCCCATATGGGCCTGTCGGCAGCACGGGGCGGCGTGGAGGGAGAGATCAACGTCCGCAGGGGATGATTCACAATTCAGGAAGCCCTTCCCTGGAATTTCTGATTTCGCATCAACGAAACGTTCCTGAAAAACTTCATTCGTGAGGCCTCAATTCTGCGGGGACGAATGTTTGCCCACTGGACCAAAAGCAGGGGCGAAATTCGAGACCCATCCGAAGAATGGCGGCATCACTGGCCCGGTCTTGATCATCAGTATAGAGAGAATTCCAGCATGAAGAGAAGTCCCCGAGAGGATTCCAGACCACGAGAAAACGACATTAACTTCCATGATCTATTAAGGTTATAAAATTTGTGGTTTCGGAAGGCAACAATGCCGTTATATTCGTCGCGGTTGTTGAAATTCCGCGGCAAAGCGCGCGTTTTTCCTGACTTTCACAAAAATTCAGAATTCCTCGTCACCTTCCCAAAATTCCAAATGTATGTTTTTTCAGGTCGCTGACGGAATCCGCTTTCCTGAATATTTGTTCAGGAATAGGAATTCACCGATCAAAATTTGGAACACAATCGGTTTCAGTGAACACGATTGGACTGGTTGGATCAGCAGATTGGACCAGCAGAATCGTCAAGAATCCGATTTCCAGACGACAAGAAATACTCCATCCGTTGTCATGATGAAAATTTCCGGGGGTATGACGACGCTCCCGAAAACGAAGCTGTGACACGGCGCTCGGGATCGAGTGATCGTGCCGTAGCGATGGGTCTCGCTTATGAATCCTTCTCCCGCTTCCACATTGAACGCGAGCCTCGTGCCTCCGGTCTCCATGGAGATGTCAGCTGCGCTCCCCTCGGAACGAACGTTTCACGATGCCGTTGATTTTGCGGATTCGCTGGAGATCCCTCGCGTCTGGTGGTTGACGGAACTGAAAAATTCCGAGGACCGCTGTAATGTTCTTTCGTTGCCGAATTCAACCCGAATCTGTAAGCGGCTGCTGGATGTTTGCATTGCTTTCATCATGCTGGTGCTTTTGGCCCCGGTAATGCTGATTGTGGCGGTTCTTGTCAAACTGACATCACGCGGCCCGATCATTTTTCGTCAGACACGGGTCGGACTGAATTTACGGACGCCGGGTGTCGACCGCCGACAGCAGCGCGGCCCTCTTCCCGAAGGACAGATCGACCGCCGTATCCCGGGCAGCGACCGCCGTACTGCGTTTCACTACGGACGCCATTTCACGCTCTATAAATTTCGCACGATGCGAACAGATGCCGAAAAAAACGGAGCGCAATTTGCCGTCAAAGGGGACGCGCGAATCACACCTATTGGACGGTTTCTTCGCAAGACAAGACTGGATGAACTCCCTCAACTCTGGAATGTCCTGAAGGGGGAAATGTCACTGGTTGGTCCACGTCCTGAACGTCCGGAATTCATTCAGGGACTCAGCGAGCAGATCCCCCGATATGTGGACCGTCTGGGCTTGCAACCGGGGCTCACGGGAGTGGCGCAGATTCTTAATGGTTACGATAATGAAATTGAGAGTTTTCGCCGCAAGGTCGCTTTCGATCTGCACTATCTCCAGCATTGCAGTCCGTGGAATGATTTCAAGATTCTCGTTCGCACCGTGGCGGTGGTCCTCACCGGCAGCGGCGCCCTCTAACCCAGTTTGGTCTTTGTTCGATCACGCCCGGCCTTGAATCCCCCATATTTCACCAGGATATACGTGAGACGCCCTTTGCGACTCCGCTCTAAAAACCGGCCTTCCGGAATGTCATTCCATCGGTCATCAGCGAAAACCTTGAATTGAGGTCCTCCCGCGCTGGAACACGAGCGCAGTTTGGATACGATAGAGATTTTCCAAGTCTTGCAGGGATGCCGGGGCGCACCGCATGAGGGGTAATTCCAATGTTTTGGAAGTGCCTTCAGTGATCTGCAAGTCCAATTGCGAATGTCTCTTGTGAAGCAACCTCTCGTGATTCCTGTTGATTTGAAGCCTTATTTTCTGACGATGAACGATATCGAGGAGTCGTTCGGAGGAAAACTCGAATGGCCGGTCTTCTTCGGCAATAACAATCCTGTGGAAATTGATGTCGGCTGCGGGCGGGGACTGTTTCTGTATCACGCCGCCGCTGCCAATCCACAGGTCAATTATCTCGGCATCGAACTCGATTACAAAGAGGGGCGCCGGGGAGCGCGGCGGCTGCAGAAACGGGGGGATTCGAATGTGCGCGTGCTGGGCGGCGATGTCTTTCATGCCTTTCAGAAATTCATTGCTCCCCATTCCGTGGAGGCCATTCACGTCTATTTTCCGGACCCGTGGTGGAAACGAAAACATCGGGGGCGGCGCGTGTTTAACGATCGTTTTGTCGATCTGGCAGCTGGACTGATCCGTCCCGAAGGCCTGCTTCACTCATGGACTGATGTGGAAGAATACTTCGGTGTCATTTCCGGACTGATGAATCATCATCCATTGTTTGAAACACTCCCCCCACCGGAAGAACGTTCTCCAGAAGACGATATGGATTATCAGACCAGTTACGAACGCAAAAAACGGAAGCTGGGGCTGCCGATTTACCGGGGGCGATGGAAACGTCAGCCGTTGACATGATAAAACACGGTTCCGGGGAAGACATCGGACGACTGCGTGCAAGTCGAACGACCCTCGGAACAGCCGGTATGCGGCCCTCTCCTGTTCGATTCTCTTCTCGAAAGTGCGGTCATGTCTCAACACGTTGCTCTCATTTCCGTTCCCGGCCTGCGGCGCAGCGACCTGGAACGAATGCCGCATCTGACGTCGATTTCGCGGGGAGGATCCGTGTCCGCACTGCGGCCCACCTTTCCCTGTGTGACCTGTCCGGTCCAGGCGAATCTAACGACCGGTGTCGGTCCGGAGCAGCACGGCATTATTGCCAATGGCTTTTTTCATCGGGATTCGAGCGAAGTTGAAATGTGGACAGCCTGGAACAACTGCTTTCAGGCTCCTCAAATCTGGGACTTGTTGCATCAGCACGATGCCACGCTGACTTCGGCAGTCTGGTTTCCCTTGCATTCCAAGGGAGCCGGCGCGGATTACATCTGCACCCCCGCCCCGATTCACAATCCGGATGGTTCGGAGTCGTTGTGGTGCTATACAAAGCCCACGGAGCTCTATGGAGAACTCCGGGACGCGCTGGGGCATTTCCCGTTGATGAATTTCTGGGGGCCCATGGCCAACATTAAATCCACGGAATGGATCGTGAACTCCGCTGTGATTGCCGCCCGGAGATTTCAGCCCCGCTTCACTTATCTTTATCTTCCCCACCTGGATTATGCCGCCCAGAAGAACGGTCCCGACAGCCCGGAAGCAATTCAGGCCACCATCGATCTGGACCGGACGCTGGGCCTGCTGTTCCAAGGCTATCAGGACGCTGGACTGAAGGACGTTCACTGGCTGATTGCCAGCGAATATGCGATTCGTGATGTGAATGCGGTGGCTTATCCGAATCGGTTGCTGCACCAGGCGGGACTCCTGGCGATTCGTGAGGAAAACGGGCGGCAGAATCTCGTTCCCGGAGAATCTCCCGCGTGGGCGCTTGTTGATCACCAGTTGGCCCATGTCTTCGTGCAGGATCCGGACGACATTGACTGGGTCGCGGATCTGTTCCGGGACCATCCTCTCGTGAAAGAAGTGCTGACCGGAGAAGATCGCGGGAAGGTGTCACTCAACCATTCCCGCGCCGGTGATGTGGTGCTGATCTCCAAGCCGGATGCCTGGTTCGCCTATTACTGGTGGGAACACGCTTCCCAAGCTCCGGAGTTTGCCACAACTGTCGATATCCACCGCAAACCGGGATATGACCCGGTCGAATTGTTCATCGACATGCCCTCCCGCACGATTCCGCTGGATGCCACACTGGTGCGGGGCTCGCACGGATATCCGGAAACCGACGAAGAATCCCCCTGCGTCTTGATTTCGTCCCAGCCACTGGATCGGCAGGAATACCAGGATGTGGAAGTCGCTCCCCTCATTCTGCGGAAATTCGGTGTTCCTTCCCTGTTATCGTGACGTCTTGATCGTAAAATTCGATCGAGTGTTCCTGTCTTCCCATCTCGTCACGGAAGAAAACGAGCCCGTTCTTCCGGGCGGGGGAGGCGGCAGGTTTCTTTCTTTCCACGAATCCGGTAGCGGTTCCTGGCCAGAAAAGAATATCCCAGGTCGCGCAGCGGGCGAGGGATCAGCCAGAGCAATGTTCCCAGCAGTCCCCAAATTCCTCCCAGTTCCCACAACACGCGAACAACGGCTGCGGAACGCCGATAGACTTTTCCCTGACGCAGAATGACCAGGCTGCTGAGGCCCGCGAGATCGTCCGGAAGGAGTTGTTCCCGAGCGGTCTCCCCTTGTAAAGGGGCGAATGTCAATCGGGCGTTGCGGTCGCGATTGAGCAAAAAATTCACCGAAGCATTACAGAATCCGCAAACGCCGTCAAAAAAGACGATAATCGGGCGATCAGCAACAAGTTTAACCTGGGGGCTTTGCGTTGATTCAGTCGTTTTCATGGGAGTGAATAAGGGCTGACTGCGAAATTTGTTTTGCCAAATGTTGATTTATCTGTCGTTTAACCGTTTGAAATAACAGCAGTTCACTCTGGAAATTCGATTAATCGGAGGAGAAAACCTTTTGCATTGGGGTTTCCGGGGAAGTACCGTATTTATTGCGGGTTGTTTTCTCACTCTCTGCCGATGAAAAAATGCCGTTCTGACATTTTTTCCAAAAGTTCGACTTATTTGGTTCCTGGAGCAAATTGCCCCTGTCTGGACTTCGTTTCTCCACTCAGCAGGGCCCGCTGTGCGGACCACCCACAATGGTCGGCACAGCAAGCCCTACATTTTTTGTGCACAGCGATCTGAAGGCCAGCGTTTCATCCACATCAAGGGTGTATCCATATCAACTGTGCGCTGTGCGGGTCCAGTCAAAGGGCAGCTTGCTCTGATTCACCGGAAAGCCGGCTCGTCAATGTCTTCTCCCATCGAAATTGAAATTTCCGAAACAGGCGAACAAACCGCACCAGCTGCATGGCTGATTTCGTTGTCGCTGGGAAGCTCATTGATGATTCATCTCACCGGGCTGGCCTTGTTGGCGGTATTGATCCTGCCGGGAGGAGGACGTTCCGAGTCCCTGGCGATTTCTGGATCGCTGGTGGACACGGTGCTGGGGGAAGGAGGAGGTTCGTTCGGAGATTCCGTCGCCTTTCTGGACGGCGGGAGCCTGATGCCCGAATCGGAAGCAGCGCCGGCCCCCAAAGCGGATCTTCTTCTCCCTGCCATGGATTTGGCGATGACATCGGCAGAAATCGCCCCCCAGCAGCCTGCGGAATTGGATGCCTCCCTGCCGACGATGAAAGAAGCTGCCATCGGGGGCATGAGCGAAGTGGTCGGCACGGGAACCCGGGCGGGAAGCAGCGCGGGAACCGGAACCAGTGGAGGAAAGGGACGCGGTTCAGGACGTGGAGCAGCATCCGGATTCGGCAGTGGAAGTGGCACCGGAATGGGAAGCGGAACCGGTTCGGGGATCGGACGCGGCAAAGGGGGCTTTTTTGGTCTCAAAGTCAAAGGAAAAAGCACCGTCTTCGTGGTCGATGCGTCGCGAAGCATGAATCTTCCTCATCCCGGACCCTCACATACCCGCTTTAATCGCGTCAAGCTGGAACTGGTGCGGACGATCAGTTCCATGAGTGAGAACGAAAGGTTCTTTATCATCTTCTTTGGAGATCAAGCCTATCCCATGCCAGCGAACCGGATGATGGAAGCAGAAGCTCCTGCCCGGAGACGATTCCTGAGCTGGATGCAGGGGTGCCAGGCCGTCGGACGTACTTTTCCCCAACAGGCCTTGCTGCTGGCCCTGCAACTCGAACCGGATCAGGTTTATTTCCTGACAGATGGGGAATTTGATTATAACGTTGTCCCCACGGTGACAGCCGCGAACTCGGAAGGGGTTCCCATTCATACCATCGGGTTCAGCGATGATCGGGGAGAAAACCTGCTGCTGGAGATTGCCCGCCGAAACAAGGGAACTTATACCTATATTCCCCCGGATGAACCGGGAGATGACGGGATGGCCGATCCCAGCCAGCCGGATATGGGTCAGCCGGATCCCAGTCAGTCTGCCATGTCCCTGATTGCACCGCTGGGCAAATAATGTCTTCACAACGCTTTCGCTGTCTGCTTGTTGAAAAATCGGCAGCAGGCGAAATCTCTCTTCAACTCACGGAACATTCGCGCGAGGAACTTCCTCCCGGCGACGTCCTGATCCAGGTGCGTTATTCCTCCCTGAACTATAAAGACGCCCTGGCCGCTTCGGGGAATCCAGCGATTGCCAAAACGCTTCCTCATGTTCCGGGAATCGATGCGGCTGGGGTTGTCCTGGAAAGTTGCGATCCGCGATTTCGGCCTGGCGATGAAGTGATTGCGACGGGGCACGAATTCGGAGTGGAACGCTGGGGAGGCTGGTCGGAACGGTTGACCAGCCCGGCGAACTGGCTGGTGCCGCTTCCTCGCGGACTCTCGTTGCTCGATGCGATGACGCTGGGAACGGCGGGTTTTACTGCGGCACAATGTGTTCAGGCCCTCTTGCATCAGGGGCTGACCTCGGATGGGGGGGAAATTGTCGTGACCGGTGCCACCGGCGGGGTCGGAAGCCTCGCCGTCATGTTGCTGCATCATCTTGGCTTTCCCGTTGTGGCTGTCACCGGAAAAGCCGAACGGAAGGACTGGCTGAGATCGCTGGGAGCGGATCGTATTGAGGGACGTGATCTCTTCACCATCACGAAACCGCGTCCGTTGCAGTCGGCACTCTTCGCCGGGGGAATCGATACGGTCGGAGGGGCGACGCTCAGCACCCTGTGCACCATGATTTCTCATCGCGGCTGCGTGGCCTGTTGCGGAATGGCCGGGGGAGCCGATCTGCAATTGACCGTCTTCCCGTTCATCCTGCGAGGTCTGACGCTGGCAGGGATCGATTCCGCCTGGTGTCCTGATGCCGAACGGGCAACAATCTGGAACCGTCTCGCGGGCGAATGGAGACTGGATCAACTCGTGGAAATTCGCCGTCTGGTTTCCCTGTCCGAGTTGTCGGATTGTGTCACCCAAATCCTGCGCGGGGAAAATACCGGCCGCGTTGTTGTTGACTTCGAAAAATCCTGACCGGCGCGATGTGTGATTCCCCCTCTTACCGGAATCCGCCGGCGTTTGTGTTGTACAAAAAGCCACCGGCCATCCGGATCGTCCAGGACTTTTCCCCCGTCAAACAGGCATACAGACATTCCGAACACCCCGGCTTCGCCCTGCGGGATCGAACAGGGTTCGATTTTGGAGACAGGGCTATGAAAAAGGGGGAGGGCAGCAGTTTGGACTTGTGATCACAACCACTGTATCAAGCAATTCGTTTGCAGATCAGAGCCCGCGTCCGTCCGTCGAGCCGGGCGATGATCAGGACCGCTTTCCCGGATCCTGTCAGAGTCATCTTTTTACGCATTGCTTCCACATTGGTCGGAACGTGCCGCGATTTGATTTCCAGCTCCCCCAGTTCCATCGAGCGGATGGCTTTCCGAATCTCCCGGTCGTTGTTGGGAAGATTCGCCAGAACCTCAAAACCGGTCATGGCGGGAGTCGCCACGCGCAGTTCGCTGGTCAGGTATTCTTCCGTGGCATCCAGGCGTTGCACGCTTTGCTGCTGAACAAGCACATCGAGTAATCCGGAACGGACAATCGCGGGATCGGGATCATAGAGATAACGCTGAAGAGGCCCAACATGTGGCCGGAATTCCCAGGGATTTCCCGCGAGAGTGAATCCGGACGGCAGAACGGTCGCCCGCATGGCCAGGCTGCCGGAAAGCGCGCCGTACCAGACCGTTGCCTCCTTGCATTCTCCCTCCAATGAGATCAGTTCAATTTCGTTGTGACCGAACTTGCCACCAAAATTGCTCGCTGGAGAAAGTTTGATCGCTCCGCCGAGGGTGCGTTGGGTCAGCTGCTGAAGAAATTCGAGCGATGGAGCATAGTCTTCGAGCCGGAAAGCCCGATGCTTTCCCGCGCGTCGATCAGGATCGATATGCACCAGTTCCCCGGACAGTTTCAGCGAAGTCGCCTCAGCGGCCTGGGGGCGGAGAAATTCTCCCACGCCATAGACAGCGGCGTTCAACGTTGTCCGCAGACAGGCTGCGGCAGACTGATCGACGCTGACCACTTCTTTTTTCAGGCTGGCCAGGGCGATGGAATCCGAGCCGATGCCGCAGCACAGATCGAAGATCGGCCCCGGACAGGTTTCAAAACGCCGGGCCTTGTGGCGGGCGATGAGTTCCGTTGTCGACTGTTCGAGCCCGGTCCGGTCAAACCACATCTGATCAGCCCGAGTGAATTTCCTGCGGGCTTTCAGTCGGAGTTCTGTCAGCAAGAGCGCAGCCCGCACGAGTTCCGCATCATACTGTTCCCGCAAACCGGCCTGCCGTTGCAGGCTGGTCCCCGCCGTTCGGGCGGCTTGTTCCAGCAAGTCCGGAGTCTGGGCCAGATTCCGCAAAACTTCGAATTCATCATCCATGGATGTGGCGCGTTCCGGCGCGGCCGGTTCGTTCCGGGCGCCACCTAAGAGATTCACGTTTTCCAAAAATTCTCGCGTGCGGAGAGAATTCTCTCCATTTGCGGTACAAAAAAAGAAACCGCACGAAACGTGCGGTATTGATTGGCGGCTGCCTGTTGTGTGTCACAACAAAATTCAATTGGCGGACTGTCTCCAGGGGAACGAACCGATGCGGACCAGTTCCTGAGTGGGCAGGGCTACATTCGCCTGCGGGTAATAAAACCCGTACATGTTCACCAGCCCGGAGGTCAATTCGCCGACATAGATGACTCCACTGGCCGGTTGAGCGCCTGGGCCTCCTCCTGCCTGCTGGAGATTCGCCTGCCCGGAAACCATGACGTACTGAGCCCGGGTTCCGGTCTTGAAGTCGAGAGCCAGATTCCTCGCCCAGCTGTGAATCAGTCCGCCGGCAGTTGTGCTGTAACCGGCGCCGATCAGGCGGCCCGTGACCATATCCAGAACGAAAACGGCTTCGCTGTTCAGCGCAATCGTGCTGCATGTACACATGGCAAATTTATCGCCAGCGGACGCGGTTTCCGCATAGGCTGGCTCACTGGGACAGTAATATGCCAGGGCCATTCCCAGCACAACCCCCATGGCCAGCCAGGTGATTCGTCGGTCGATGATTGTTGTCTGCATCAGAACGTCTTTCCGCTTCAACCGAATTCTGTCCACTCACATCTCTGCCCGCCGGGCAAAGAGACGACCATCGCCTACACAGCGACTCCGTGATCGTACGAAATTCCTATTGCCGGGGCCAGCAAGTTGTCTTGATTCCGGGACGTGGTTGTCCGGATCCTGGAACGGGTTCCTCCGATAGGGAAACCGCACAACGAATGTCTGACTTGATGAATGACGGGTTCTCGCGGATCGGGATGCCGTTGCCGGACGTCCATCCGTTCCGGTCTGGCCATTACAGTCCCGGCTTGGGTGGCTTCACCGGGGGGTGAAACGGAAGAATCCCCCGCGTGTTGACTTTTCGCTGGAAGACTTTGTCACCCGCGGTGACGTACAGATGATCCAGTTTCGGACCGCCAAAAACGACATTCGAAAGGGGACCGACATGCGGTTTTGCAAGGATCAGATTGACGCGCCCGGGTTGATCCAGAATCTGCAAACCCACCGGTGAGCAGACATACAGATTTCCGTCCGCGTCGACGGTCATTCCGTCCGCCCCGCTGCGCGTGGCCTGATCTCCGCGATGCAGCCAGCCATAAGGCTGCCGAGCCCATAACGAGCCATCTTTTTGAATTTGAAAGGACCAGGTCATTCGCCCGACGGAATCGGCAACCGTCAGCAAAGTCTGATCGGGCGAAACAATAATTCCGTTCGGACGTTCAATTCCGGTATCGACGACCGACTTGCTGCCATCAGGCTGAAATCGCCAGACTTGCTTATGTGCCGGATCGGTAAAATAGCCGGTCCCATCCGCCAGTAGAACGAGATCGTTGCAACTCACTCCCTCGACGACAGTCTCTTTCGTGCCGTCTTTCAGAAACCGCACGATTTTTCGGCTTCCATTTTCGCAGCCATAGAGCTTTCCATCCGGGCCGAACATCAGGCCGTTGATTCCGGGAGCTTCTTTCGCAAACAGGGTGACCGTGCCATGGACGTCAATTTTGAAGACGTTGCCGTTGGGGATATCGGAGAAGAAGACTTCGCCCTGTTCATTGACAGCGGGGCCTTCCGTGAACTTATGACCGGAACTGAGTTCCCGCCAGGGTTCATTCGGAAGAACGACATTGATTCGGGCTTTCGGGGGGACAGGTGTCGCCACGGGAGCGGGATAATCGTGCCAGATGAAGCGTAAGGCGTCCGGCATGGCGGCCCGGCTCGTTTCCGAGTCATGTCCTCCCTCGCCCCAGACATGTTTCACGTCATAGTTCGCATACTTCAGAGCCGAAAGCATTCCCTGATTTGCGTTGAACCAGTCTCCGGCATAGATGTTCAGATCGTGCGAACCATCTTCGAGGAAGACCCGGATCGGTTTTCCCTCGTGTTTTCGAATCAGGATCGGAAATTCGTTGGCTCCCCGCAGTCCGGTGAACGTGCCGATGGAACTGATCACCCGGCGAAAAGCGTCCGGTCGTTCCCAGGCCACGTTCAACGCGCAGATCGCACCCGAACTGGCTCCCGCAATGGCCCGGTCATTCGGGTCGGTGCTCAGCGAGTATTTTTTAGAAACTTCTGGAAGAATTTCGTCCAGGAGAAAATTCGCATAGCGATCCCCCAGGGCATCATATTCAAAACTGCGGTTGAATCGTGGCTGGGCTTGATCGTGCGGTGCCGGAACAACGCCAGGGCTGATGAAAATCCCGATCTGAACCGGGATCTCTTTCTTGTGAATCAGATTGTCCAGCACCGTCGGCAGTTTCCAGGCATTCGCCCGCCCCAGTCCGTCCTGCACGACAAACACACAGGCGGGTTGGGTGGCACCGTATTGCTGGGGAACGTACAGCCAGTAATCTCGGACCGTTCCGGGATAAAGGGTGCTTTTCCACTCAAATGGTCCCAGCACCTTTCCTTGAGGCACATTTGCCTGCGGAGAGGAATCGGCCGTCAACTCCGGGGCAGCCAGTGAAACGGTATTCTGAACCAATAAAAAGACCGAACAGGCCAGCCAGATGAAGCACTGTTTCATCACGTACGTTCCTGGGACAAGGGAAGGACGAAAACGAGGCCGGAAGGAGTCGCCTTTCAGCGATCACGAGAGTCCGGATTATGACTGGGGCCGTCGCCGACCTCCTCCGCGTCGGCGGTTGTCGTCGCGCTGACCATGGTTGTTTCCATGACTGTTTCCACGGCGACTGGATGGACGCCCCTGCTTTTTCACAAGCAGTGAAATCGCATGTTCCCAGGTTGGAATGTCGTCATACCGCTTTTCAGCCGGGAGGGAGGGAGCCTCCGGCGTTCCTTCGGAACGACCGGAAGGCCGGCGCTGTTTCTGGGAGGATCGTGGGGGCGCTGTTTCCGGAGTTGTGGCCCGTTGCTGGCGCGGTCCCCGGCGACGTTGCCGTTCAGACGGTTCGGGCCGTGATTCCTCGAGTCCGAGGCCGAAATCGTCTTCAGTCTCATCATCATACTGACTGGCCGCAGGTGGCTGTCCTTGAAAATCATCATCATGCCGATCGCTGTCGAAATCATCGTCCGGCAGGCCGCTTCCAAAATCGTCATCCTGCTGAATTTCAGAACGACGGCGGCGCGAAGGCCGTTTCGAAGTTGATCTTTCTTGTGCACCTGATTTTTTCGCGGGATTGCTCAGAATGCCGCTTCCGAAATCATCGTCCGGACCATCGTTGACATTCGCGGATACGACCGGTTCTTCCTCCACGCGGGAGGGGACTTCCGATCGCTGACGTGAAACGGGACGACGTTCCTTGCTGCGTCCGGAGGGGATCGATGTTTCCCCTTCCTCACGGGACGATTTCGGTTTTTCACCACTCGAAAGATCGCGACGACCTTGCCGCGACGACGAGGGACGTTCCGAACGGAATTCGCGGGAGGGTGATTCCGTCTTTCGAGAAGCGCGCCCGGTTGGTTGCGAACCTTCTGCCTCATTGTCCCGATGACGGTTTCCTCGCGATCGTTCCCGGCGAGAAGATTCTTTACGATTCGATTCGCGCGGCGGGGCACTTTCCCGAATGGGAGACTGCTCTTCCGAGGATTCAGCGGGGGCGGATTCGCTGCGGGAGCGGGATGGACCAGAAGAGCGATCAGAACGGCGGCGGGAATCTCGTTCACTCCGTCCGCGCCGTTCCTGATGGCGACGTCCTCCAGAAGCGGATTTCGCTTCCGCAGGTTTCTCTTCCCAGCCATCCCATCCTTCGAGCGCATCCCAGTAATCGTCTCGGGGGGCGGCGTCCTCGCCGAGAGAGGCGGGTTTCTCGGTCTCGTCGATGTCTTCCGAGTCGTCCAGGTCTTCTCCGAAATCCTGGAAGGAAGCGGTTGCAGAGGTCTTTGTGGGTTTCTCCGTCTCCGCTGCCTGCTCGTTTCTTGAGGAGCGATGCCCACGGTTTGGAGTCACTTCGTCATCTTCGTCGTCGTCTTCATTGTCGAGATCATCGACCAGACCGCCTCCAAAGTCGTCATCGTCATCATCCCAGTCCGTGGTGCCGGACGGATTGGGAGTGGTTTTGGAGGCTTTGACAATCCATGCCAACGGATCGTCGTCCTGCCGTTCTTCACTGATGCCGGAAGCCGCCGGAGAGGGTTCCATAGACGCGGCCCCTGCCGACACAGATTCTGGAGGTGGTCCAAAACCCAGGTCGTCCAGGCCGAGACCATCGACCTCCAACGGTTCGTCGGAATCGTCATCGGCATTCAAGTCAACACCAAGCAGGTTGTGCGCCAGGGCTTCGACTTTGTCATCTTCGGATTGGGGGGATTTTTTTGGGCTCATGTCTTCAGCGTATCGCCCGCACGCAGGAACTGCAACGTTCCAGAGGGGGGAATAGATCCCATTCTTTCACAAGATTTTTCCGGGAAATCTTTGACGCGAGGAAAATGATCCTCAATGATGCAACAGGCGTCTGTCGAACATTCTCGGGATATCGGAAGGGACGAAAATCAAGAATTTCGGCAAAAGCGATTTCTCATTTGATTTCTCATTTGCGAATTGCTTTTCAGGCAGCGCTTGACAGCCGCTTCAGAATCCAGTATCGACCCGCGTAAGAATAATGTATTGACAATTTCCTGTCGCCACATTTCAGTTCCAGATCAGGGCCGCGCAGGACCAGACTGGAGGCGGCGAAACGTGAGACTCAGACCAAGGTTAACTCAATGATGACCAGGACGAACTTTCCACAGCCCGATTGCATCGTTCAGAATCTGGAATCCCTGTGGGACGAAGAAGCCGCTGGGGTTCCCGTCATGGCGGATGACGATGACGACCTCGAAGACCTCGACGATGATGATGACGTGGACGACGTCGAAGACGATCTCGATGAAGACGAGTTCGACGATGAAGAATTTGATGACGAAGATTTTGACGACGAGGATCTCGACGATGATGATTTCGACGACGATGACGAGTATGATGATGACGACGACGACGAGGACGATGACGACGAGGATTTTGAAGACTTCGAAGATGACGACGAAGAATTCTGATTGACAACCGGTCCGCGCGGCCCCTGCTTGAACGTCTTGATTCGCCGATGCCTGTTTGCAGCTGGCATCGGCGTTTTCGTTGACTCACCGGTCCCGTCCGCCGCTGTCAACAGGATTCTTCCGGAAGTTCACTTTCCCCCGCCCGGAAAGTTTGCGACTCTCCTGTCCAGGCTTGGTTGGGGCGTGTCTCTCCGCATTTCCGCCCCATTGTTTCAAATTGACAAAGCGCTCCTCCCATGTTTCAAAAAGTCGATGAAGCCCGGTTTCTGGAAGGTGAACACGAAGTGCTCCGCTTCTGGTCGCAGTCCAAAGTCTTTCAGCAACTCCAGGCGCGGAACCATGGAAAACCGAAATGGTCGTTCCTCGACGGACCGATTACCGCCAATAACCCGATGGGGGTCCATCATGCCTGGGGAAGGACCTACAAAGACGCCTACCAGCGATTTCAGGCCATGACCGGCCACGAACTCCGCTACCAGAATGGCTTCGACTGCCAGGGGCTCTGGGTGGAAGTGGAAGTCGAAAAGCAACTCAGACTCGGTACCAAAAACGCCATTGAGCAATACGGCATCGATCGCTTTACCCGCGAATGCAAAAAACGGGTCCTCAATTTCGCCGCCCGCCAGACCGAACAATCCATCCGGCTGGGATACTGGATGGATTGGGACGATCCCAGGCAACTCCAGAAACTTGCGGATGGAATCCAGGGAGCTGATTCCGATATGGAAACAGCCCGTACCGCGGCAGCCCTGCCCGTGAGTTACCAGACCGCCCGCGGCCAACTTGTCACCGCTCCCGCCGAGCAAATCGCTGCCCGGCTCGGCAACCCGGACTGGGGGGGGAGTTATTTCACGTTCTCCACCGAAAACAATGAGACGATCTGGACGTTTTTGAAAAAATGCTTCACCCGCGCCAAGATTTATCGTGGCCATGACGTCATGCCCTGGAGCGGACGGGGCGGAAGCGCCTATTCCCAGATGGAAGTGGCCGATGGCCGCAAGCTGACAACTCACCGGTCCTGTTTTGTACGGTTTCCCCTGCTGGATCGTGACCAGCCGGAATACCTGCTGGTCTGGACCACGACTCCCTGGACACTCACGTCCAACGTGGCTGCCGCCGTCAATCCGGACTTGGAGTACCTCAAGATCCGGGCGAAGAAGGACGGAGCGATTTACTACTTCGCCAAAGAAAACCTGCACTTCAAGCGGCTGGAAAAAGAGTTCAAAGAAGGTTTCGGCCGACCGGAATGGACCTGGCCGGAAGGAGTCGGCAAGCTCAAGAGCATTGCCCAGATTTTCAAGGAGCAGGGAGGTTTTGACGAACTCGAAACGCTTCCAGGGGCGGACATGGTCGGCTGGCGGTATGCCGGCCCGTTCGACGATCTGGAAGCGCAGAACGTGCCTCATCTCGATCCGCGCCAAGCGCGGTCCGCCGGCCTCACTGGCGTGGAAGCGCATCGTGTCATCGACGGCGGTCGCGACTCCAAGGGGTCCCCTAATGTCGTCGCGGGAGAAGGGACGGGGATCGTCCATATCGCCCCCGGTTGCGGAGATATCGACCATAAGATCGGCATGGAACTCGGCCTTCCTGTCATTGCTCCCTTGCGCGAAGACGGAACTTATCGCGATGGCTTCGGCCTCTTCACCGGCCAGGAAGCCATTGCCCCCAGCACCGCCGATCTGGTCTTCGAAGAACTCAAGAAGAAAGACCTGCTCGTGAATGTGGAAGTCTATCCACACATCTACCCGCATTGCTGGCGGACGGGGGATGAACTTGTCTTTCGTCTTGTGGACGAATGGTTCATCAACATGGACTGGCGGGACGAAATCAAGGATGTCACCAGGTGCATCCGATGGATTCCCGATTCCATTCAGGGAGAAGAACGTGAGTTGGAATGGCTCACCACCATGCGGGACTGGATGATCTCCAAGAAACGCTTCTGGGGGCTGGCACTCCCCATCTGGATCGATTCCGAAAACCCGGACGATTTTGAAGTCATGGGCTCGCTCGCTGAGTTGCGGGAACGAGCCCTCGATGGCGGTGAGGGCTGGGAAGAATTCGCCGCAGGGGGCTATACTCCGCACCGTCCCTGGATTGATCAAGTCAAAATTCGCAGCAAAAAGACCGGCAAACTGCTTTCCCGTATCGAAGACGTCGGGAATCCCTGGCTGGATGCGGGAATCGTTCCCTTCTCCACCATGAACTATCGCGGGCACGCTCCGGGAGCATCCTTTGCCGATGGCCTGGGGACGCCCGATGATCAGAATCTCACTCCGCTGAACTGGTCGGACTGGTATCCCGCCGACTTTGTCACCGAATGCTTTCCCGGGCAGTTCCGGAACTGGTTCTATTCGCTGTTGTCGTTGTCCACAATGATGCGGTTTGACGAAACGGACGTCCCGGAAGAAAAACGCCCGTTCAAAAATCTGCTCGGCCATCGCCTGGTGATGAACGAAGAAGGGAAGCCGATGCACAAATCGGATGGAACCGCCATCTGGTTTGAAGAAGCTGCCGAACAACTTGGCGTGGACACCATCCGCTGGATGTATCTTTCCCAGAACCCAGCCGTCGATCTCCGATTCGGAACCCGTCACGCGGATGTTCCCGTCACGCTGCAAACCTGCGACGGCCCGATTTCGCAGACTCGTGAAGGACTGGCCACCTGCAAAGTCACCAGCAAACCGGCGGACGATGTCCGTCGGCAGGCCCTCATTCCCCTATGGAACAGTTATTCGTTCTTTGTGAATTACGCCATCCTGGACGGATTCGATCCAACGTTGCCGCAGGTTCCGCTGGCCGAGCGTCCGGAGATTGATCGCTGGATGCTCTCCCGTCTCCAGGAATTGACACAGACCGCACATGCTGCTTTCAGCGAGTACCGTGTGGCGGACTTGATGTCCGCCGCAACGGATTTTATTGACGATCTCTCGAACTGGTATATCCGCCGTAACCGGAGACGGTTCTGGAAAGCCCGGATTGCGAACGGAGAAGCCGTTTCAGCCGAGATGGCAGCGACACCCTCGCCAACCTCCATGCCGGAAGAGATTTTCCGGGCCTATCTGAAGACGCAAAAACAATCACTCAACCGCGACCGCACGACGCTTGTCCGGGAAATTTTTGCTGATTCCGCCCCTTTCTCATTGGATCAACTGATGATCCGCCTCAGCCGATATGCGGATGGAAAACGCCTGCATCGCGCCGATGTTCAGCGGGGCCTGAAGCAACTGGAAGCCGCTGGCCTGGTGACCCCGGACGCCTCCCGGACCGACACCTATCTTCCTGCCCAACCCGTTGCGTCCACGTCAAAGTCTTCAAGAACTCAGCCATCCGGCACTCCAGCAACATCGGTCCGTTCGTGGGATCCCGATAAACTGGCTGCCTATCAGACACTCTACGAAGTGCTGGTCACAACCTGTCGGCTGCTGGCCCCGGCGATTCCATTTCTCACCGAACGGATGTACCGGAACCTGGTTTCCTCGAAAAATGCCCAGGAAGGTGTGGTTTCCGTTCATTTGTGCGATTATCCCGCTGTCGATGCCGCGAAACTCGATCCGGAACTCAACTGGAAAACACAACAGGTCCAAAAGCTTGTCCGAATGGCCCATCGTCTTCGCGAAGCGGCGGAACTTCGTGTCCGCCAACCGCTGGCGGAATTGCGGTTTGCCTGTCAGGATTCCGCACAGGCCGAAGCACTGGAACATTACCGCGACATCATTGCGGACGAACTGAACGTCAAAAATATTGTTCGGGCTGAGCATCTGGACGAACTGGTGAGCTATACCTTCAAACCCAACCTGAAGACGCTCGGTCCCAAATACGGTAAGTTGCTGAATGCCATTCGCACGGAACTGGCGGGAATGGACCCTGCGCTGATGGCTCCGTTAAGAAATGGTCGGAACGTGACGACAACCATCAGCGGAGAACAGGTCGTGCTCGCTCCCGAGGATGTGATGGTCAGCGTGACACAATCCACGGACTGGGCGAGTGCCGACGACGCTGGGATTCAGATCGCCCTTTCCACGCGATTGACGCCCGAACTCATCGCGGAAGGCATGGCCCGGGACCTGATCCGCCAGGTCCAGCAACTCCGGAAAGATGCCGCCCTGGAAGAAAACCAGAGAATTCGCATTCAGTGGAGTCCCGCCGGCCATTCCGCTGTTGTCGATGTCCCGGGGGTGATTGGATCCTGGAAGCAGACCATCTGCGCGGAAACCCGTGCTGACAGCATCGACCACGTGGAAACCGCCTCGCTGGACGCCCGGAATGTTTCGATCGGAGAAGTCCAGATCGCCCTGGCAATTCAGGTGGAACCATCACTCTGACTTGAATGAGTCCAGTCGAGCCCGTAACAACCGGACCACGTGGTTTTGTGGAGAGGAATCACTTCCATTCAAACCAGTTCCGGCATGGGGCGATACTTATTGTGCTCCACCAGGAACTGCGGGCGTCCCTGCAAGTCGGGAAAAGTGATCGCGGAAACGTCGATGCCCAGTGTTTTGTACAGCGTCGCAAAGACTTCCTGGAAATGGACCGGACGTTCAGTGGCGTGTTCCCCCAGCCGGTTCGTGGCTCCAATGACCTGACCATGCCGCATTCCCCCGCCGGCAATCAGAGCCGAAGAAACCTGCGGCCAGTGATCACGTCCGGCCGTTGTGTTGATTTTAGGAGTCCGTCCAAATTCTCCCCAGACGATGATGGAGACGTCATTGAGCAATTCCCGCTGATCCAGATCTTCGATCAGTGCGCTCAAGGCCTGATCGAGCATTGGGAAATCACGCCGTCCCTGCTCAAAATTCTGGTTATGCCAGTCCCATCGGCTGAATGACAGCGAGACGCACCGGACCCCGGCTTCAATCAGTCGCCGGGCCAGGAGAAAATTGGTGAGCAGCCGCGTGCTTCCATCATCCTGCAATTTGTCTTCGCCATGCCCGTAACGCTCGCGGACTTCGACCGGCTCCTGTTGAAGATCGAGGGCAGCTGCCAGTTTGCTGGAGGTGAGAATGCCGAATGCCTGCTGATTGAAGTCATCATGTCCCTGCATTCCTCCGGTCTGGTCGATCTCCGCGCGAAACCGGTCGAGGGCCGCAAGCATCTTCCGCCGGTCCTGCAACCGATCGAGCGTGATGCCATTCAGGACCAGATTCTCTTTGCCGTCACCTGCGGGAGTGAACGGAGCATAGCCCCGTCCCAGAAACCCGGGCTGGCCGTTATCACCCCATGGAACATGTTTGGTTCTGGGAGAGAGGCCCACATAAGGGGGAATCGCGACATCGCGGGGACCAAACTGTCTGGCCAGCACGCTCCCCAGTGCCGGCCATCCCCCAGCGGGTTGCTGACGGCTGTCATGTCCCGTCAGACATTGAAACGCTGCATGGTCCCCCGAGCATCCGACAATTGACCGGATAATACTGAATTTATCCGCACAAGAGGCCAGCTTTGGGAAGAGTTCGCAAATCTCCATTCCCGGAACGCGCGTCTGAATGGCTGTGAATTCTCCCCGCACTTCCGAAGGAGCATCTTGTTTGATGTCCCACATGTCCTGATGGGGCGGGCCTCCCGGCAGAAAGACCATGATGATCCCTTTGCCGTTGTCGCGAACTCCTTGGGCCTGCTGTGCCCGCAGGAGCTGGGGGAGACTCGCCCCCCCCATGGCAAGCCCTCCCAATTGTAAAAAAGCCCGGCGATTCAGCGAATCGCAGAATTTCAGACGCTGACCAGGTATGGACAACACGGCAGACTCCTTCACACGAATCCATGTGGAAAGGCGACGTTGAGAAGTATCACCCCGTGGAACATCCTGTCCCACGTATCGACAAAAACTGATTTGTGCGATCAGGCGAATTGAACGAATGAAGATTTTGTCAGGGACATTTTGCCATTGGGAAACGGTTTCTACGGAGAATGACGGCCCGTGTTGTCACGGGCAAAAAAGAGGCGATTCGGGGGTTCTTCGGAACGTATCGCGAAGATTGATTGGGGAAGGAATTCGGGAGTGATGCTTCTGCGGAATGCGGTTTATTGAGCAAAAGTTGCTTCCGCAAACGCATCTGCGGGAAGCATCTTCCGGATTCCGACTCTTTCCGTCCAGAGGAGTTCGGCAGAAATTGCCGTTGGATTGCAACTTCTTTCTGAGAAGGCACTTGATGATTTTCTGGATGTTACGATTCTATTGCCTCAACAATCGTCGGCAAGGAAAATGAGAGATGCCGCCCCCTGTTCTCCTCCATGGAGCGGAGTTGCGAATGGTGTCTCACGTGAATCCTGGTGAAAGACAAGGCATTCAAGGCCGAGTGTGATCGAACAAAGACCAAACTGCTCTAATTGAAGTAGATATAGGGAACCATCGCAGCAATGATGGAGGGCTGGCGATAATAGTAAGGCCAGTAATGCTTTGATCCGACCAGATCGGTGACATCGCAGTCGCGGAGTTTGAGAGCATTTCCCCCCAGGGCTCGGGCATCATGCGCGGTGAATCCGGAACGGGCCACCGCCCGGCGTCCGAAGGGACGTGACAATGGATAAGCCGCCAGCGCCAGGTCGTGGCGGTTTTGCAGATTGAGCAGGCATTCCACTCGATTCAGCGCACATTCATATTGCTGGCCGGGATTGAGCCAGTTGTGGTCCATTGCTCCCGCCGCCAGGATGACGCGAAGGCGTCGGCTGGCTCCCGTGGAATAGGGAAAGGAGTACCCTTCGATTGTTCCTCCACCCGCCAGGTGCATCGCTGACAGAATGACCCGGCTTCCATGGCTGTGCCCGACCAGACAGACGGGACAGGACTCCGGAATCTGAGAAAGCAGGTAAGCAAGGTGAAATCCGTTGAAATCCGCCTGGCGCCCCCGTACCGCCACGTCCAGCGGAAAACACCCGGTGTATGGGCCGTCGCTGGGCCAGGTGAAGAAGATCATCTGTAACGGCGAGGCGTTCCCTTCCCGGAGACACGAGTAAAACCCGGCGGCTTCGACATACTGATTTTGTAATTCCACGAAACTGCCATGGACAAAAATACAAACGGGAACTCCGGGAACGAGCTGACTGGAAAGTTCCGCAATGTTGCTGTTCCGGGAGGAACCATCGCAGTGCAGTTCCTGAACGGAGACTCCCCAGGGACCGCGGGCCCGTTTGTGAATGCTCTGCACCGAGCAGCGCGTGCTCACCATCCAGTAGTTGGAAAGGCAGGCATCCGGAACGGAGCCGGAAAGTGTGGAATCGGGAACGGGGACAGCGGATTCCGGAGCGAGTGGAACCAATAACGGTTGTTCGGAAGCCGCCGCGACCCGGGGCTGTGATTTCGCGATTTCCGTCGGAACCGGAATCGGTCCTTCCGCGAAAACCGGTCCGGCAATCACTGAAAAGAAGAGAATCCGCAAGAAAAAAACGGTCAACCTCATGCCAGTCATTTGCCCGCGTTTGAAGGAGTTGGGAAAAGTGAAGCCATTTCCGTGCTCTTCGTCTCCAGTTCCATCTGGCGAGGGGAACGTCAATTTCTACCGGCACCCAAACCTCTCTCAGCAATCAGAGTTTTTCTGAAAGGCTGAATGGATTCGAATCACTTGTGGGAAAAGGGGACGGCCCCCAATCACCGATTGGAGACACGTGATTTATCCTACGTCGCGGGAGAAACGGTGCCTCCCATTTCTCCGCGAAACGTTCGACATCCAAGGGCGAATTCATTCGGCCAGGTGGTTTGTGCCCACCACAGCCAACGTGACCATTCCGTCAGGTCCATCGACACACATTGAGGGTGAGGGCGAGATTCTGGCCCTGGAATCGGCAACTTTCGCCGAATCGCTGGCTGACTTGATTGTTAGGAATGGAACACGACCTGTGTCTTTTGAGGCTATGGAATCAATTGCAAGACCTGTGCCGGATCTGTTTTTTGTAAGAGGCACCCGGTTGCGTTCCCCGAGGGGACGGTTGATATCCCATCACGTGGGGGCCTTCCAATGGTTTCGTAAAATGGATGTCACGGAACCGGCGCGGCTGCGGGAACATCGGCTGGAACCGGATCAGATGGCAGGAGGGCGCCCCCGTTCCGCTTCAGATAATCTTCCCAGCGTCCCAAAGCCGCCCGCCGTTCCGCTGGGGGAGCGATTGGAAGATAATCATAAGTTTTGCCGACAGTCCGTGAGACGAATTCAAATGCAAGTTGGCGAATGGCCAGTTGATCGTCTTTCATCCAGTCGATCAGTTGCCGTGATATTTCTGGATTTCTGGCGTCCTGGATACCATATCCCCAGAGCAAACGCGTCAGCGTGGCGACATTTTCGTTGCGGAATACCTTGGAAAGCTCCTCGGGAAGCAGGGCACCATGCACGTCCGGATCTTCTCCCAGCCAGGCCCGCAGCCCATGGATGGCCGCCAGGCGGGACTCCTGGTGATCCGATTGCAGTGCGGTCACGAGATACGGATACTGGTCAAGCAACGAGAGTGTTTTGACAGCCAGTTCTGAAATTCCGGCCCGGCGATCGGACACAACCGGGCCGATTGACTGCGAAATTGTCCGGTCGCTGATGAACTCTTTCTGATACAACCTGGAAAGTTGACGGGCCGCGGGAGTGACCAGCAGATCGTTCTGCTGAGCCCATCCCGGGACACCCAGATCAGCCTGTAAGACAAGTTCTCCCCGATCTGTCGGCCACCGGGCATATCCATCCTGTTCGCCAATTTCCAGGTCGGGCAACCCTTGTGTGCTCACGCGAATTCGCCCCTTCACGACCACCATTCCTCCGGTCGGAGTCAGTTTCGTATTCGCATCGACGGGACCGGTTGTCTGAGGAAGGGCGAGCTCTACCGCAACACGTGTTCCTGGATGCAGGAGCGTCATGATTCGGCTGCGTCCAGCAGCGAGAATTTCCACAGCCACCTGATCCGCCGTCGTGAACGGGCGGAACAGAATGAACTGGCCACGATTCAATGCCAGCCCCAGAATCGTATTCGCTGAACGGGGAAGGCGCTGCAACCGAGTGCCGGGTTCCAGCGTGACATCCACTTTGTTCACAATGCTGTAGCTGTTTCGAAACGGAGCCGGAGAGGCAAATTCATCATCGACTTCAATCGGGATATTAATCGGATGGACAATCCAATCCCCCTGTCCCGCCAACCGCTTAATATCGAACTCATCCCCCGATTGGTACGTGAACGGACTTTCCGGAGGAAGATCCGCTGCGGGAAGTGCTGGCCGGTTGGGCTGAGGCGGCATGGGGACCGCGGCCGGGGAAACGCTGGGAGCAGCAGACATGGCTGGACTGGTCGTGGCAATCACCGGGGAAACAGCCGTTCCGGGAACCGGAGTTCCAGAAGGAAGTATTCCTGGCGCAGGAGTGGAGGAAGTCGGCAGGGGAGGAACCATCGGGCTCGAATTCGCAGCTGCCAAAGAAGATTTTCCCGGAGCATCATTGGAAGCGGAGTTGGGAGTGGCGGGTGTTGTTCCCCCTCCGGGCACCTCCGTTTGATTCTGGCCGGTTCCCGCCCCTGCTGATGCAACAGCGCTCTGGCTCTTTCCCGCTGAGGATGATGCGGATGCAACCTGCTGCTCCCCAACGGGACGTCGCGCCCACAGTCCCTGGTCGGTCAGGACGAGTGCCGTCCAGAACACCACGCATAAAACAACCAGCGTGACCAGTCCGTACTGCTGAAAAAAGGATTTGCGAATCAGATATTCCGGAATCCCGGTGCTGGCTTGTGGATCGACACCGCTCATCCCTTCGGACATGGCGGGGACAACTGCGGACTCGACCGTTTCCGGCACCGTTTTGGCGGCTCCCAGGGCATACATCCGTTCCCGCATTTCATCGGAAACGTCAATTGGACTCCCCATCACCATACTCAGGATTTTATGGCAGGCAGCCACTTCGGCCAGATGAACATCCGATGCCTGGCACAGCCGTTCCAGTTCGACGACCTGTTCCGGCGGTAGCAGATTTTCCAGATAGTCCGAAACCATGTTTGGATCCGGCCCGGAACCGGGCCCCGCCAGTTCCGGCGCCCCAATCCGACGACGACGGAGCACTTCCCGGATCCGGGACATCAGATCGGCTGCTTCCTTGCTCTCGGCAATTTTCTCTCCCAGTTCCCGGGCCTGGGCAGGTTCCAGGACATCGTCCAGATAAGCCAGAATTGTTCGCAATGTCAGGCGCATGATGGTCTCGTACAGTCGAAATAGCGGAACATTCTCTTCGCAGGAAAGCTTGAGTTGCCGTCCTCCCCTGAAGAGAGGGACTTCCTCTTCCTGGTTTCGTACAACTTTTTCTGAAAACACGAAATTTTTCCCAAAGAACGAACAGGAAACAAAAAACGGAGTCGTTTTCCACTCCTGCTCACCTGTGCATGTCGAGTTGTATCGCCTGCAAGTGATCAGAGAGGAGGACTGTTGCGGATTCTCACCAAATGGGCGGAATTTCCTCCCCTGCTGGCCTACATGAGCTATGGAACAACAGCAGTATCCTTTTCTGGTCATGAGACACAGGAAAACGCCTTCCATTCATGACCTGTTTCTCACCACCTGTGATTGGCTGCGGAAGCGATTTTCCGGGGACGTCCGTTATGAACAATTCCGCTTGCAGACGCAGAATCGCCATCGGCATGATGGTGGCGATTGTCAGCCTTGCGGCGTTGCTGGTCCTGGGGGGCGGTCTTTATTTTTCCGTTCCCGATTCGGTCCTGATTTCGGGAATCGTGGCCATAGTTCTGCTCGCATCCGGAATTTCGGCAGTGATCTGCCTGTACGGAGGGACGCAGTCCTCGCTCAACACGGTCCCTGCGTATTTTGAATCCGCTCTGGATGGCCTGAATGAAGGCATTCTTGTTCTGGATTACAATGGCACGGTCGTCTTTTCGAATCGGGCGTTTCTGGAACTCAGCGGATATCAGCCGGAAGACCTGTCTCATCACAAAGCCAAAGACCTGCACTGGTTCTGGACCGAAATCGGCCTGGAACAGGAACCGATGGAGACTGTTCCCTGGTTGACGGCCGTCAAATCCGGCCAGACCCGTTGTGGCCGTCTGACCGGGCTGCCCAATGAGAAACAGCGTACCTTGATCATGAATTCCATAGCCATTGCCAGTCCGGACGAGCAGCCGCGGGGAGCCCTGATCAGCCTGATGGATGTCACCAAGCTGCATCAGAAGCAGTCCGAACTCTCGACGATGCTGGAAGCCATCCGGGAATCTTCCCGGCAGATTCGTCATCAGAACGAACAGTTGGAAGAACTGGTTCTGCGTGATCCGCTGACCGGCTGCTATCATCGCCGTTATGGAATTGAGGCCCTGTCACAACACTGGGACGATTCGCCGCGCGATTACCCGGACGTGGCCTGCCTGCTCGTGGATGTGGATCATTTACGGGTGATCAATGAAATCCATGGTGCAGCCACAGCCGACAACATCCTGCGGGAGATTGCCCGCGTTCTGATGCGTTTCTCGCGGCCCTGCGACATGGTCATCCGGTATGACGGTGAGGAATTTCTGGTCGTGATGCCGGAAACCGATGCCATGGAAGCAGTCCGACGAGCGGAAACATTGCGGCAGCAGATTGCCCGGGCGGAAGTGAATGACATCCCGATGACCGTGAGCATCGGAATTGCCTGCCGGTCCGATATCGACAGGGGAACTCCACAGGATCTGCTGGCTCGTGTGGAAAATTGCCTGGCGCAGGCCAAGGAAGAAGGACGTAACCGCGTCTGCTGGATTTCCTCGCGTCAGCCTTCCGGACAACGCCCTCGTTTGCCTGTCCGGCTCTCCTCGGAAATTTCGAAATCCATTCCATATCCCGCCGTCACGGCACTTATTTCCGCACTCGGATTTCGCGATCCAGCCACGGCCGCCCATTCGCGCCGCGTAGCGGATTTGTGCGTGCTGGTGGGACAACGGATGATGTCCATGAGCAGTTGCTATGTGCTCGAAATGGCAGCTCTGCTGCACGATATTGGAAAAGTCGGCGTTCCGGACGCGCTCCTGCACAAAGTGGCTCCCCTCACCGATGAAGAATGGCAGGTCCTGCATGCACACGACCAGATGGGCGTGGAAATTGTCCGAACAGCATTCGCCAATCCGGAGTTGACAGACATTCTGGAAAACTATTCCCGGAAATTCGTGGATTCACGCTCCTCGTCTCATCCGCTTCCTCTGGGAGCCCGTATCCTGGCAGTGGCCGATGCCTGTGATTCGATGACCAGCCAGCAGATTTACCGGTCCGCCATGTCTCCCGAGGATGCCGTTGCGGAACTGCAACGCTGCGCGGGAGTCCAGTTTGATCCGGAGATCGTTTCTCATTTCGTGGAAGTGCTGCTGCATCGCCATTACGCTGCGGCACAGTCCACAACCGTTGCCCTGGACGCAGCCCTGGCCATTGGCATGGAACTGGAAGGACTGGCTGAAGCGGTCGATCAGCAGAACATTCCAGCCCTCAACGAACTGGCGGAACATTTGCTCCGCATGGCGACACATGCCGGCGCGCAGGATATTTCCAGTAAAGCACTGGAGCTGGAACTGGCGGTTCAGGATGGAACCGACCAGGTCGGCATTCTGCAATGTGCCCATGAGCTTCTCAGTTTGTGTCGCGCGACTCAGACAAGTTATACCGCTGCCCGGCAGAAAGGAATCTCCGGTGTTCTCAGCGATCCGGAAGGACAACCACTCTCACTGGCTTTCTCCGCCCGCCCGTGAAAATTCGGGAACAAAGTATCGATCGGCGGATTTCCGACGGGTGCCTGTCGGCATTTGTTTTTTGTGTATGGGATAATGACATCTTAAAAGGGCTGCACAGTTTTTTCCGCAAAGCCGGCGGTTGTGGGATGCGTCAAGGGGCGATCCGCCGCATGAGTTCCTGGAATTCCCGAGTTTTCCCTCCCGTAACCTGCTGAAGATGGATCAGATGAGTCCGGGCGCGCGCCAGAAAATCCTCTCGGATTTCCATGGGCCATTTGTTCTCCCGGGACAGGAATTCCAGCGCTCGGCAAAGTTCCCATTGAATTCCCAGGCCCGCTTCCGTATCGATGCGCTGCGGAGCCGATTCCAACCATTGCTCCGCTTCCAGATCCACCAGCTGGTAATCTTTCCGGAAGGGGCTGTTCAGACAGATCAGTCGAAACAGCAGGGCGCGATCTTTCAAAGAAACCAGCAGGGGAGACGTTCCATCGTGCTCAAGGATTTCTCCATAAATTCCCAGGGCCAGCCGTACGCCCTGTTCGTCTCCCAGTTCTTCATAACATTTCCCCTGCCAGAGCCGGGCATACAGCCCTCCCACCTGGCTCCGAAACCGCTGATGAATTGCTTCATAGGCCCGACCGGCAGCGATCAATAACTGTTGCCGTTCCTTTGTATTGACAACATGGGTATGGGCCTCCCAGTAGTCACACTGGGCCAGATCGAGTGACGACCGGATGAACAATTCCTGAACGCGGTCCCGGGACCGCCGTAGTTCCGATTCGTCCTGCGGAATGTAGGCGGAATAATTTCTCAGGGCATCTTCGCTACGATCACGTTGCTGGATGAAAAGGATTCTTAACTCGTCAATTTGAGTGCGAATTCCCTTCCAGAATTCTTCGGATCCGCTTTGGGGAAGAGCCGATTCCTGTTCCTGGATCCGTCTCTGGGCAAGTTGCAACCGGGCTTCGCTGAGCAGGCCGCGCGCCTGTTCTCCCCATGGATGCCGGTGAGAAGACTGAAGGAACCGGGTGAACAGAGCAACAGCCGATTCCAGCTTCCGCGTTTGTTCCGCAGGTTGAACCGAGTGCCGGGCTCCCAGCAGATCGGTTACTCCCCGGCGGAATGTCAGCAGTTCCCGTTCCGAAGCTGGAAGCTGATCATCCGCTTCCAGCGTTTCCAGATAATACACAGCGGTATCGAAGTAGTGCCGGCGATGCAGGCCGTTGAGGAATTCCTGGACAGGTTCGCTGCTCGTGGCTGTCCCATTCAGCAGGGAGAAGCAGCCCGTCAGGATGAGCCCCATGAACCAGATTCCGGAACGTTCCGCTCGCGGTAAAAAGCTCTTCCGCATTTGATCAGATGGAGACGAAAAAAAGAGGATGGAAAAGAGCATCGTTTTTGAGTTCTTTTTTCTCTCCTCTCTGATTTGAACGGAACGGTCTTGGTTTCGCGATCCGGAAACCTCAACAAATCCTCAATGTTCATGAGGAGAGGGGATGGCAGCGGGAGATGGATTTTCCGTGGGTTCCAGGAGTTTCACCACCCGCTGAACAAGGGCGACAATCGCTTTTCTCCATTCTTTCATGGATGCCTGCGGGGCTTCGCGTCCGGGGATCAGAATCAGATCGAGTCCTTCCGGAAGGCGATGCTGTTCCAGTCGGTACGCCTCCCGCAGCATTCGTCGCAAGCGATGGCGGACAACGGAATTCCCATGCCGGCGGGAAACGCTCAGCCCAATGCGTGTTGTTCCGAGAGAATTGCGGGAGGCAAACAGCAGGAGGATGGAATTTCCCGCTTTGATTTTCTTCGCATAAATCCGCTGAAAATCCAGACTGCTCCGAATTCGCCGCCGTCGGGGAAATGAAAGCCGCTCGTTCGGGGAAGAATTGGCGGTGCGGGGGTCATTCTTCGCAGTCACGGCTGGCCGTTCCAAATGTCTGAGCAATCTGACCAATGGCTGGAAAGACCACTGCCAGTTCTTCATTGATTTTGCGGAGATACTTTTCTTCGAATAACTCTGCCTGCTGATCCTGCCAGGATTCCCGGGTGAGTTGCCAGGCGACATGCAGGTCTTCCAGGGCTTCCTGCATACGTCCCGCAGCCGACTGGAGATTGCCAGGTTTCATCAGAATTCCGTAAAAAACAGGGCCAGGGAACAGCTCAGTCCGTGGAAGGAGACTCTGTTCCGGAATCTTCCGGCAAAGGACGATGCAGGTCAGCGTATTGTTCCAGCAGAGTGGCTGATTTGTCCAGTTGGGCCAGCGCCTGGGGGAGTTCATTCTCCAGCAGACGTCCCAAGCTCGCCAGCCGCCCCCGAAATTCGTCGGCATCATGATGGATTTTCATCGACCATTTCCGAACGTGGTCCACCTGCTGCTGACAATGCTCCAATCGGCGTTTCGCTTTGTCGTAAGCCACTTTTTCTTCAATACAGGCGGAACGATGTCCCGCGACGGTCCGCATCCGGCATGTCTCATATGCCGTTCGCGCCGCCGCCACCTGGTCGTAGGCCCGCCGTCCCTGATTGGCCCAGTAATGCGGACGATCCTGATCGGCCCATTCAAATGTCCGTTGAATTTCCATGTGCAGCGTCTGCATCGCGGCATCGATTTCCTCCGCAAAGCGGAGCAGCTTCACGCGGAAATCTCGAATCGCGTCAATATCGCGGACATTTGCGGTCATAATGGTCGACTCCGGTGCCTGGCAACCGTTCATCCATGTTACCGGAAATGGTTCCCATTTTCATGCCGAACGGAAATCGGATGACATCCGAGGGCTGCGAACAAAACCGATCCAACGCGGAGAATTCTCTTTCCACCCGCAGGGACGGGCAAGTTTTGTCAGCAGTTTTTAATGGGAAGGAATCTCAAGAGACGCTCACAAGAAGGTCCCGGGAAGAACCGCTCTCGAAATCGTGGTCGATAAGAGATCAGAGATGCTTTGCCGGGAATTTTGTTCCGCCTGATGAACCAATTGGGCCATCTCCCAGGCGGTCACATAGTGGTAGCGGAAATTGGGATGCTGTTGATGCAACTGGGCCAGTTCCCGATGAAAGTTCTGCATCGGGGCTCCCAGCAGCGTTTCCATATTCTCATCCTTGCAACCATGCGTGTGCAACTTGATGAATCGCCATCCGGGGCGGCCGGCCACATGCACTCCAGCCTTCATCCAGAGTTGAAGCCGTCTGCGAGAACCGGGGCGGCCGCCATGCAGGTCACCATTTTCAATCCGGGGAATCACACCGAAACGACGGTTTCCCCAGTCCAGCAGCAGCGGCCCTTGAATCATCAGCAGGTGATTGCCGGGAGGGGCCTGTCCCACCCGCGCCCGGATGCCCCGGTTGTGCGATTTTGCCTGGCCGGGAAGATCACGGGCATAATAGATCGAATTGATTGTCTGAGTCTGAGTCGCGCTGGGAGCAGAGGGAAGCGTGAAATCGGCATAGCATCCGGTTTCCTGAAGCACCGTCAATTCCGCATCCACCCCACACAGGCAACGATCCGGCCGGGAATTGCATAAGGCCCAGTTTCCGTGAATAAACCCGTAGACAATCTCCCCGGTCCGCGGATCGCGCCGCAGCAGGCCATGCCGGTGGTACAGGGTTTCGCGAAAGGCTTCGAGTTTTTCTCTCAATTGTTCCGCAGTGTCGTTGTGATGATGGAGATGAACATCGACATCTCCAAATCCTTGATCCAACAAGGGGCGAATTCCGTCGAGATATTCCGGTCGATATTCATCTTCGGGAAAGAAAAATGTGTGCTGGGGAGCCCGTCCGTTCACATCGTGGAATGAGGAAAATAATCGGGGATACTCTTCCCGCCAGCGGGCGACTCGTTCGAGTGCCCGTTCATCGCTGGCCTCATAACAGCGCGGTTCCCAGTGGTCACAAATGGCGATCAAGACATCGACCGGATCGTCCGGATGCCAGTCCAGGGAGCGTTCTTCCGGGAAAACGGAACTTCCCAGCCAGTATTGCATGTTTCGAGCCCGCAGACAGAGCACGAATATCGCGAGTCCTGCCAGAAGCAATCCTCCGGTCAATCCCGCCAGCCAGAACAATGTCGAATGGATCAGCATTCCGGATTCATCCTTTCCGAACGTCCCGCGATGGTTCCGAAGAATTCTCCTGTCAAAGAGGAACCGGAAGAGCCGGTGACGTGATTGAGCAACCCGGCGAGTTCCGCGGCGAGATTCCGGCGTTCGAACCGGGAAATCTCCCACAGGGCGTCATCATCAACCGTGCCGCAACGAAATCGTTCGACCGCCAGTTCCAGTTGGGTGGCAATCCGATGGATATCCGAGGGGGGGCAAAGCATTGTTCCGGGAAGATCACGGACAATATCCCAGACATCTCCCTGCGGGGCCACCACCAGCATTGGACGCTGTGCCGCCATGTATTCGAATGTTTTCGCATTAATGATCTGCCGGGCTTTGGGAAGATCGCTGTTGAGCATCAGGAGTGCATCGGCGGATTGCATCAGTTCGATAGCTTCGGGATGTGAAACGAACGGAAGCCGCGTCACCTGGATCGGAGACGAAACGAGTTGATCGACGATCGCTTCCTGATCGGGAGTGCGGCGGCCCGCCAGTAATAATTCAAATTCCCCCGCCAGGGCGGGATTTCTTCGGGAAATTTCCAGCAGGGCCCGCACCACCGGTTGAATGGAATTCAAGTTCCACAGCGTTCCAAGAAAGGCGAGTCGAAAACGCCGTCCGGTCCGTGATGGCCGATCAGAAATTTGAGGATAGTCATCCGGATCAAATCCATTATAGATGAATGTGGAGAGTGCCTGGCTTCCCTGCTGGCGGGCAAATGTTCCGATGGCGCGGGCACTGGAGGGAGTCGTCGCCAGGAGAACGCCGGCAGCACGGACGGCTTTCGCCTGCTGCCGGGACTGAATCCAGTTGGCAAAGCGTCCGTGCCCCTTGTTTTCCCAGTAGGCGTTGCTGATGTCCCATTCATCCCGGTAATCGAGAATGAGCGGCAGGCCGGACCGGCGGGCGAGCTTCGCTCCCAGCAGAAACGATGAAAACGGAGGCCCCGTCGCAATAATGGCGTCATGTGGAACTTCGGAGAGGAGTTTCACTCCCGCTTTATAGGCGTGTGGATGCCAGAGGATCTGTGAATCGGGTTGGAGAACGGTATTGGCCAGTTTGCGGGCCAGGGATTTCGCTCCCTGAACCAGTCGATTCGAGGCCCCCGGTTTGTTCTGTCCTCCGGAGACGGCCTGTTTCAAAGCATATCCCGGTTCGCAGGTTTTCGCGCGGCGAATCAGCGTTCCCGCTGGAATGTCCTTGAGCAGGCTTTCATCATGCAGCGGCACCGAAGGATTGGAGACCGTCAACACCGAGGATTCCCAGCCTGACTGTGGAAGATATTTCACAAATTTCGTGACGCGATGCACGCCCACTCCTCCCGTCGGCGGAAAGAGATAGGAAACGAACAGCACACGTTTCATGCGGGGGGGATTCATGGTGGAACGCGAATGATCAGAGTTTGCGAACGCGGGTGGCCAGCGCGGCCGTTACGGGGGTTTCATGAGAAACGAAGGAAAATGTCTTCTGATGGGCCAATTTCCGCGGAACTGTCGCAGATCGGCATTCCTCGCGCAAGCCTTCCAGCAATTCGGAAACATCTTCCGCACAGTCGTCCCAGGTGCGTGGCATGTAAGCCGCGGCGGCTTCCCGGGCTTCCGGAGTGAGCATTTCCTGAATGGCATCCGCAAAGGCGACCGGATCGCCAGGGGGCGCCAATCGGGAGAAGGCCGGCTCCGCAATTTCTTTCAGGCTGCCAACGTTCGTGGAGACAAACGGAGTCCCACACGCCAGCGATTCCCGCAAGACATTGGGGAGTCCTTCGGAATCGCTGGAGAGGACGGTCACATCAGCAGCCCGATACCAGTCCGGAATGCGGGCATGTTCCACAGCACCATGAAAGTGAACGAAACTGTCGAGTCCGCTACGGGCACTTTGTTGTTGCAACGCCGCTTTGAGCGGGCCGTCGCCCAGCAGATGCAACTTGAATTTCAGGCCGCGATGCCGCAATTGGCTGGCCGCTTCGAACAGCATGGGAACGGCTTTAACCGGAACCAGCCGTCCCACCCAGACCAGATGTACGAAATCGTCCGTCAATCCCAGTTTCTGCCGGGATTGATCGCGAGTGATCCGGGTATGAAAAACCGTCGGATCGATTCCCTGGTAAATCGTATGGACCCGGCTCAGCGGAACGTTCAGCTCGCAGGCGGCCTGCCGTAATCCTTCGCTGACACTGATCACCGCATGGCTGCGACTGAGCACCTGTCGGACACGGCGTCCCCGATGTGGCGTTCGGGGCAGAATCAGAACATCCGTTCCGCCGACGATCACCGCACAGGGAATTCCTGCCAGTTCCGCTGCTCGCAGGCCGACTTCCCCATCGGGATGCGCCCAGTAACTCAACACAGCATCCGGACGAAATTGATTCAATGCAATTTCCACCGTTTTCCGGACAGACCACCACATCTGGTCGCCGTAATATTGTTGCAGGACTTTCGGTGTGAACCATGCTGTGGGATAGTGGATGGTCATCCCCGCATTCAGCAGCTCGTCCGGTCCCTGAAACGTCTTCTTCGGAGAGAAGGGACGATAGACTTCCTGAAAAAAACGCGGGGAAATCACGGCGACCTGATGCCGGTTTAACAAGGCTTTGCCGAGCGCGGCATTATACGTGCCGCGGGTGGGTGCCTGCGCGTCCGGAAAAGTCGTGCTGATAAAGAGAATACGCATGGGGCAAGGCCGTGGCGTCGGGAATTCGAAAAGAAATCTCTGGTTCTCTTTTCTTAGCTCGCAAAAACGTCCGGCTGGGCAGCAATTGTCCGTTTTAGCCCTTCTTCTGTCGAAATTATCGGACTCCAGTGCAACTTCTGCCTGGCTTTCAGGTTCGAATACCGGAGCGGCTTCCAGATCGCATCGCTTTTATATCGGGAAAGAACGGCGGGAAGCTGGCCTTCCGACCAGCGGGAATACCAGGCATACAAACTCGACAACGGTCCGATCAGTCCGCGAGGAATCCAGATCGACCGCAAGGGAATTCCGTTTTTGCGAAGAAGTCGCACAATGTTCCGCCCCGTGGGGAGGTTGTCATCAACAACGTTGAAAATTTCCCCCTCGATATTCGGCGTCAGTCCCGCTCGGACAATGGCGGCCGCGCAGTTATCGACATACGTGTATGGCAAGGGCTGTCCTCCTCCCATCCGAATCAATAACGGCCCCAGCGACAGCCCAACCCGGCTCGTCACCAGTGACCGCCCCGGTCCATAGATCACTCCCGGACGAACCACCACCAGTGGCAAACCCAGTTGATCACGCACTTCCCAGGCCACGGATTCCTGCCGGATTTTGCTGAACGAATAAATATCACGCTGTTCCGGATGCGGATCGACCGGAGTGGTTTCATCCAGCGTTCCCCAGCGGCGGGTTGTTTTCGTGCCATACACTCCCAAAGAACTGATCAGCACGAATCGCTTCACAGGGCTGATTGCAGCCGCTTCCATCAGCGTGCGTGACGGAATCACGGTGTTTAAAAACATCGTCGAGCAACTTCCGCTCAGCGCCGCAGCCAGGTGATAAACGACCTCCACTCCTTCCAGGGCATGGTCCACATCGTGGCAATTGGAGAGATCGCCGTTGATCAATTCCACCCGAGACCGCAATTCTTCGGGAATTCCCTCATGGAACCGGCTGGTCTGACTCGTGGAACGAACCAGGCAACGAATGCGGACGTCTTCCTGAAGCAGTTGTGGCAACAGGCGGTTTCCCAGAAACCCGGTCGCTCCGGTGACGAGTACGGTTACAGGCATACGGGCACCTCGGACTGAATTCGGAGGGAGGGAGAAAACGATTGTTGCAGCGCTTCGGACTGGTGCGCGACCAATCGACAGTGATCGAAAATGCGGTCCATCAAAAATGTCACCCGCTCAATTTCTTCCAGCGGAACAGGAGGAGGGGTCCCTTCCTGAATGGATTGATAGAACTTCGTGAAGAGCGTTTTCATTCCCGCGAAATAATGAATTTCGGACCGGGAAAACTGGAGGAAATTCTGTTTGAGATTCCAGCAACTGTTGGCAAACCGCCGACTGGCCGCTTCCAGCTTGCCGAATGCCCCGGGAAGTTTTATCTGTGAGTTCAACCGAATGATCTGACCATCAAAATCAATGTCAATCATCCCTTGGGTTCCATAAACCCGGGTGATTCGCTGCGGAGGAAGAAATGTGGAAAACGTCAAGTTTCCAGTCTGTGTCCGGCCTTGCAGCGCGAGGTTCATCTCCGTGGGGAAATCGAATTCCGGCCGGGTTCGCCAACTTCCAGCCAGTTGCGGCTGTTGTTCGATCAGCAGATCCGTGATGCGATAAAGCGGGTGCGAGATGGTGTTCTGAAAGAGTCCACCGGGAAGTTTGCGGACCCAGTGAGTTGGATTTCCAGCAACCAGATTCCCGAACTTGCCGTCGATTGGGTATCCCAGAATGGACTCGATATGCCGGACGTCCCCAATCCGTCCTTGGTGAATCCAGCGTTTGCATGTGAGCCAGGCCGGATCAAAAAGCTGATCATGTCCCACACAGACCTGTTTGTTCATCTTGCGGGCCACTTCCGCAACGGACTGGGCTTCCGCACCGGTAAGCGTAAAAGGCTTCTCCACGAACACATGACATCCAAGTTCCATGATCTCAATGGCCAGAGCGGCATGAGTCTGCGCGGGCGTGGTGAGATGCACCACATCGGGCCGTGTCCGCACGATCATCTTCTCCATGCAGGTGAAAGATTGCGGCACCTGAAAACGGACGGCCGCCTGCCAGGCGAGATCCGGATGCACGTCACAGACGCCAACGACTTCCGCGGTACGAATCCGTTGAATTTGTGACAGATGGGCATCGGCAATCTGACCGCAGCCCAGGAGTGCGACCCGTATTTTTGAAGAAACAGCCATGAATGATTCCAAATGCCGTGGTGAAAAAAGATCAGGGAAGAGAGCGTTTCCGGCGGCTATCTCCTGTCTCCCAATTCCTCATACAGCTGTTCATAGTTCGCGACGGTGTTCCGGATGCTGAAATTCTGCTCCACGCGCAGCCGCCCAATTTCCGCCATACGCGGCCAGCGGGCATGTTGTTCAATCATGTCCAGAATGGCGACCGCCAGTGCATCGGGGTTCAGCGGGGGAACCAGTTTGCCGGTCACTCCATCCATGACAATTTCCGGATTCCCCCCCACACTGGTGGTCACAATCGGGAGTCCCACCGCCATTGCCTCGAGCAACGTCAGCGAGATCCCTTCCGTTTTGGAAGAGGAAACATAGAAGCCTGCTGTTTTCAGGAGTTCGGGAACATCCTGACGTTCCCCCAGGAACTCAATGTGACGGGTGATGTTCAGGTCGGCGGCCATTTTTTCGAGTTTCGCCCGTTCACTCCCATCACCCACCAGTTTCAATCGAAACCCCGGTTGGCAGACAACGACTTTCCGAATTGCGCGGAACAATGTGGGATAATCCTTTTCTGGAGAAAGCCGCGCCACGGAAATGGCGATGGGCTCGGAACGGGGGCCGCAGAAAGCGAAACGGTCCAGGTCAATTCCGTTCCAGATGCACCGCATCTTTTGAGCGTGGTGCGGATCCTGCCCCTGACACAATCGAGTGGCATCTTCCGAAACTCCAACCACCCCTGTGGCCAGACGATTCGCCAGCCGGAACTGCCACAGGCTTTTCCATCCTTTTCCGCATCCGCGTCCATGCTGCGTATTGATCACGGATTTTAACCCAGCCCAGCGGGCAGCCATGGCTCCATAGAAATGGGGATATGTATTATGCGTGTGCAGAACATCGATTTGTTCGGTTTTGAGATAATTCCGCAGATCCTGAATCGCCCGGGCTTTCCCGGAATGCGAAATGTCCAGGGACCGGACGGAAAAGCCTGCGGCTTCCAAATCCCGCGCCGGCTGTCCCAGCGCTCCCAGGGCGACAAAACTCAGATCGAACTTTGAGCGATCGTGGAACCGGCCGAAATCCACCAGCAAGCGTTCAAGCCCTCCTGTGCGGAGCGTCATACTCAAGTGGCAGACCCGTACGAGACGTTGTGCCTGCCCGGTACGATCGAGAATTGTGGGGGAATCAATGGGGCGGGGATTCAGAACAATCGACATCGAATTGGCTTTCACAATCTGTCTTTTGAAACGCAGTCTTTATTCAGAGGCCGTTTTTCAGGTGCTGTGGCGGGGAGGGATCAACCCGCAGCAGGCCGCGTTCCCCCGCGCGGGAACCAACGGGAGCAACGGGCTTTCAACCACCGCAACCACTCCAGCGTTTTGAATTTCCACGAAGGGCGGGACCATGTCAGCCAGCACAGTTGCCGGCTCTGATTCGACAGGTTTTCTTTATGGCGTTTCTCGCCCACCAGAAAATCGTAGGCATCAAAGCCACGCTGTAATGCCGCTTCCATACACAGGTAATGCGTCGTCAGGCCGGGACTCGGTTTGACATCGAAGTCCGCGAACCCGGACAGGTAATCGAGCAATCGGTTTTCGTCCACAAGCAACAGCAGGCAGCCCACGGTTTCGGACTGATGCCGAACGCGGAACAGAATGACTCTCTCTTCAAGGAAAAGTTTTAATACGGCATCCAGTTGAAACGTTCGGAAACGCTCGCTGGCAAATGCTCCGGGTTGGCCGACCGCCTGCCAGCGAGTCTGGTGCAGCCTGATGAGTTCCTGAAGGATGTCGTCGGCCTGGTCGAGGCTGGAGGCCCATTCGCAGTCCAGCGTTCCATACTGCTTGAGCTTCCGGCGCAGGTTGGAACGAGTGCTTTTGCCAAGCTGATCGATGACGGACTGTCCGGCCTCGCGGGCAGCGCGAAGATCGAAATAACGGCTTTCCCGGGAACGAACATTCGCTTCGGGAAAATGAGGCTGCCAGGGAGCCAGTTCCTGCTCGGAAAAGCCGTCGAGGCAAAGTTGTTCCCAGCCGGGATCCGCCTGGAGTGCATTGGCGATATGGGCGATGAATTCGAGTCGAAAATCAGGATCAACCAGGACGTGATTGTATTCCACGCAAACACTGCCGGGTTGCGGTTCTCCCGCTGTTCCGACATGCCGGGTCCGAATTCGAAACGGACCATTTTTCTGGCCGACACCGCTGGTCAGCAGGCAGACCCCCCGGGCGATGCCGCCTGACTCCGCGATCAGAAACCGATACGGAACGATGTCTCCATAATTTTGAATCCAGCATTCCGTCCAGCTGGCGCTGCTGGCAACGGATTTACTTTGCAGCCGTTGTTCGAGTTCGCGCCAGGTGGCCAGCACCGCATGTGCACAATCTGCCGTCAACACCTGGCAGCACAGCGGAGTTCGGGGAGGAATGTCAGTAAAAAGGGGAAGTGAGATCGTGCTCATGTCTGTTGGTTTATCCTGCAAAGACTTCCGAAGCGGCGCTTCCAGCGGAGGGAACAGGAGTCGGATTCCGTTTTTCCAGTACAAAAATGAGTCCGCGCACCGACAGCAGAACAACGCCTCCTCCAGCCGTGACCGCCAGGAGTGGAATCCAGCCGGACGCTGGAATCCTGGAACCAACCATTTCGCAGAAGAGCGTCAGGGCGACAAGGGCGGGAATTTGCGGAGCAACAATCTTGTGCCACAGATCCCGGCGAGAAACATGCAGTTCACGCATGGCATATGGAAGCAGCACCAGCCCTTCCACCAGAACCAACGGAATCAGCGTTCCCCATGCCACCCCCACAATTCCCCACGTGTGAATCAGCATCAGGGAAAGCACCAGATTGAGAAGGGCTTCTCCCAGATCGATGAATGCCTGCCGGCGGACCTGTCCCATTCCCAGCAGTGCTTTCCGGGCCACCACCATCGGCAAAGCGATCAGTTGAGATCCCACCAGCAAGACCAGCACCGTGTGGCTGTCCGGATATGACTTGCCGATCCATGTTCGAATCAGCAGTTCTCCGAAATATGCGGAACCAATCAGAAAGCCCCCCGAGAGCAGGAGCGCCAGGCCCATGCTCTTGCAGACAAGCCGGCCGAGTTCCTGTTTTGCGTTCCGGGCAGACAACTCTCCCGCTTTGGGAAGGACGACTTCGCCAATTTGCGAGATCGGGATCTGAATCATCTGGGCGATCCGCAGGCCGATCTGGTACGGAACCACTGCCAGCGGCCCGAGAATCAGGCCGATCACGACGGTATCGGTGAAAAAAATCATGTATTCCGCAAACAGCGCCACGGCATTATAGGCACTGAAACTGAAACATTCCTGCAGCGCGTCCCGCTGGATTTTCCAAGGTCCGAGTGAAAGTGTTGGAACCTGCCGATAGGCATAAAAAGCACTCGCGGCATGTTCAATAATCGTGACAACGAAGAAAATCAGTGCCAGCGTGACCAGTCCATAATGCTGATGCAGGCACAATAACGTCAGGGCCAGCCGGACAATCCCCAGCGTCATTTCGATTGCACGTTTGATATCCAGACGTTGCGTTCCGATTAAAACGCCTCCATAAACGCTGGCGATCATTCCCAGTCCGATCGTTCCGCCGACAATCAGAATGGACAACTGGACTTCGCCGATCGGAACATTCCCCCAGTTTTGCAGATGGGGAGCCAACCAGGCACATCCCGCTGTGAAGATGAAAACGAGTGTGGCTGTTCCCAGATAAACCGCCTGGATGGTGCTCACCACCACATTGAGCCGTTCCCAGTTCTTTCGCGAATACAGATCGGCAACGTACCGGCAGATGGTCGCGCCAAAGCCGGAATAGATCATCGTCGAATAGCCGGCAATGGCGTTGATCAGCACCCAGGCCCCGTATTGAACTTCGCCCACGGTCCCCAGGATATAGGGCATCATGAAGAAGCCGATCAGGACCGACAGCAGATGTGCCAGCCATCCAGCGATCAGGTTTTTACGAACCGTCATCGGGCCGCTCCCAGCGTTGCGGCCTGGAGCAGGCTTTCATTCTTGGTGATCGTTGTTTTCCGCTGCCGGTTCAACAGCGCCGGGGGCAGGAACGTTGCCAGATAAAAGCCCAATGTCTTCAGCCGAAACTGTTCTTTCAGCAATTGCCGATAGTATTTTCGGGCCAGGGGAAGATCCCGCAGCCAGAACAGGGCGCGGGCATATTCATCAAGGATGCGAATTCGCTTGGCGCGGACACTTTCCGCTGGGAAAGCAAATTCAGCCGCTAGGAGTTCCACATTTCGAAGCTCGGCCGCAATGATGCGGGAAACCTGGCCGGACAGATTTCCTTCCGCCGGGGTATAAAGTGACAGTTCTTCGCGGACGGTGACGATCCGTTTTCCGGTCGCTGCCATTTTCATCCATAAATGATAGTCTTCAACGCCGACCAGGATACGGTCTTCATTAAATCCTCCCACGGCATGGAAGACGGATTTATTAAGTAATACCGTGGACGTTCCAATGTAGTTATGAATCCATAATTCCTCGAAATCGAGATTGCGATCGTTTTTTCCCTTATCGCCAACAGTATGTGTATGAATGATGCAGACATCATCGGCGATTTCGGAGATCTGGCGCTCCAGTTTTTCCGGCATCCAGCCGTCATCCGCGTCCAGCAGGGCAATCCAGTCCCCCTGGGCGAGACGCACGCCATGATTTCTCGCGGAAGCGGGACCGCCATTCGGCTGGCTGACAATCCGAACCTGTGGAAAATGCTCCTTGACAAAGGCCACGGTATGATCGCGCGAGCCGTCATCCACCACGATAATTTCGCTGGCGGACACCGTTTGTGACAGAACGCTGCACAGCGTCGCCCCAATCGTTCCGGCAGAATTGTATGCGGGAATCACCACACTGATTCGTGGAGGTGTCATGTTCATCATCAGGTCTTTCATCCCGTTGGGGTGAAATGGAATTGGATTCAAATATACGTCGTTCCGGGGCGGAAATTGGCGGCCTTCATTCACCGGACGTCTTCAGCCCCAGCGGGCGAAGACGCGGACAAAAATATAGGCCGCTAATAACAGGCCAACGCTGCATGTCAGCCACGGCTTTAAAACTCGGGGTGTGAGACGTAATAAAGGACGCGGCTGTCGCCGATAAAATCCCACGAGATTGATAAAGGCAGCGGCAATTCCACAAACCAGATAGGTTGGCGGAACATAACACCGGGACAGTGAACACATCCCCATGCACCACTCCGCCAGAATGGCGGCAATATAAGGAAACATCCGGCGCAGTTCCGGATCTTCAATCCGAAACTGGTTCCGCTTCATTAAGTAGAACGTAAACGCCGGCAGAAAAAAGCAGCCGAAGAAAAAGGTCCCGCCGAAGAAGCCGAGCTCGACAAAAGAATGGACAAAGGAGTTATGAGCCACGTGGCCGGCCACATCAGGGTAGACGCCTTCTCCAATGCCAAACAGGATTCGGCTGTTTCGAATCGCCATCAGGCCGTCGGCCCAGAGTTGAATCCGTTGCTGACCGGTCCCTTCGGAAATATCAATTTTTCCGGCCCGGCCCAGCATGACCGGCAGCGTCATCGCGGCCATGATGCCCAGGCTCATTGCAACCCGGGGACCGTATTTGCAGCAAAACCAGATCATTCCCCCCACGCCCAGCGCCAGGAGTCCGCCCCGCGAATAGGTATACACCATCGCAACCGCCATGACTCCCAGGGGAATGACCCACAACATCCGGATCCCGGACAGATTCGGATCCGTCAGAAAATAGACGGAAATGATGCAGGTTGCGACAATCAGCAGGGAGATGTCATTGGGATCATGAAACACTCCCAGCCCGCAGAGCCGGAAGAACCAGATTTCGTTTCCATAGACATCGATTCCGTTGCGATCGGGAATGTGCCGTAACGTCGTTCGTTCGGATGGTTCAAGCCCGCGTTCGCGTTCCAGAACTTCGTAAAATTCCGGATTGCCGGTCCAGTAGTCTCGAAATTCCCGGTAGTCCATCACGCTGTAAGCAATCATCAGCGTCGAGCAAATTGCGACCGACATCAGGAAGTATCGCAAACGAAGCGGCGTGGTGATCACTGAGACCAGCACCAGATAATACAGCACCACTTTGAACATTCCCAGCAGGCTGGCATCCAGGTGAGCGAAATTTCCGGTCGCCACCCGGGAGATCAGAATGGCAAGCAGCACCCCAATCACACACAAATTCACCGGTTGCTGCATCATTGTCTTCCAGCGAACCTGGTTGTGCAGATCCTGAATGGAAAACAGCAATGCTCCCAGAATACAGGGAAGATACAGTTGCAGGTTGCCCAGCGCGGGAAAGACTTCCTGCGGCCGGACAAACAGCATGGCGTTCGCGAGCAGAAACAGAATGTACGCTGCCACTCCAGGAACTTCGTTGCTAAGGCTGCTTTCTTAAGACAATTCAATGGAGCGGATCAGCGGAAAACGGTCCCTTCCTCTCCCGGGAATTCCCGGGGGGCCGGAAATCATCCGTATCTTTCCCACTCTCTTCGTAACTATGGAATCCGGGGACCGGGGAGGTCTGAGGAAAACGGGGAATCGTTGCCAAAAAGCACCATTCCCAGACGCCACAAACTGATAGAATCGGTACTGTCGTTGAACGCCAAGAAACCGTCACAATCGACAAAGATGATGACAATCATCTAACTCCGGTTGCCCTGTCTGAACAAATCCGCGTAAATTGTCGATGTCATTGGGCTCGAGTGAAGCCAATCGTTTTCACAAGATATTCCATGGCCGGACAGGGCGAGATTTCGCCGGACGGCAAATTATTCCCAATCTGCCGGTAACGGCGTGGTAGCTGAGACTGTCATGAGTGGATCTGAAAGCAAACCGAAACGAACATCCCAGGGTGGCCTGATCCTGTATCACGGGATGAAACTTTCGACGATGGTGGAGTTATTCCGGCTGAAACCAAGCCTGCGGTGGTCCCGGTGGCGGCAGATTGGGCTGATGCCGTTCTTCGGGGCATACAATTCGACCATGGCCGCGGTGGAAACATTGCTTCAAGGACGGAAGATTGCCACGACCGAAATTCATCCGGAACCGGTCTTCATCCTGGGATACTGGCGGAGCGGAACGACACTTCTCCACAACCTGATTTCCCTCGATCCCCGCTACGCTTATCCGACACTCTACGAGACGATCTTCCCCTGGCATTTTCTGACGACAGAAACCATCAATACCCGGCTGACCGGCTGGATGGTTCCCAAATCACGGCCCATGGACAATATGGAAGCCCATTGGAAGGTCCCGCAAGAGGACGAATTTGCGATCTGCACGATGTGTCTGGTTTCCCCGTACACACTTCCACTCCGGCCGTTCGACTTGAAAGAATGGACCCGCTCATTTCGTCTGGATGAGCTTTCCGAAGAAGATCGGCAGCGATGGTTCCAGACGATGCGGCTCTTCATGAAGAAACTGACTGTCCGCTATCGCAAACCGCTGGTAATGAAATCTCCTTCACATACGTATCGGGTCAAGCAGTTGCTGGAACTGTTTCCCAATGCGAAATTCATCTATATCAACCGGCATCCGTTCGATGTCTTCAACTCCACGCTGCATCTGCGGACAACGCTGATTGGCGAAAACACCCTCGGCAGCCCCTACCATCCGGACGCGGAAAACAACGTGATCGACACCTACATGGAGGCGTTTCATGCCTATGAACACGATCGACATCTGATTCCCGCCGGGAATCTGTCGGAGGTGAAGTACGAACACCTGAGTGCCGATCCCATGCGGGAAATTTCCCGGATTTACGAAGAATTATCCCTCGGCGGATTTGAAGAAGTTCGCGGGCGATTGGCGGAGCAGTTGAAAGATCATCGGCAATACAAGAAAAACAAATTTGATCCCGATCCCCACTGGCGGAACGAGGTCTATCGCCGATGCCGGGAAGTCTATCAGCGGTTCGACTATCCCGCGCCTGATGATTCCGATACGGCCGCCGCCTGATTCTGGATGCTTGATGGCCGAAAGCATTTTTACGTGGATTTCATCGCGTTCCCTGGTCTCTGGCTGGGAGTTCCTGACTGGAACGCGGAGAAGACATCCTTACCGCCGAAAACCAAAGAATCTCTACAGCAACGATTCCAATAACATTCGCAATTTGCGAAGTTCCAGCGGGCGCTGTTGCAACTCCATGTGTTCTGGAAGAATTTCGATGGAGAGTGCCCGGGAATAGTGGACTCGCCCCAGTTCTTCGATCAAATGGCTGTAGTCGATTTCTCCCAGCCCAACCTGAACCTGAACCTGTTGCGATGTGGAATCGCGGAGATGGGTATGCAGCGTATAGGGTGCGACCAGATGGCAGATGGCCTCGGACGACTTCGGATCCAGAAAGTAAGTGGGATCGTAGGCAACTCCCAGTTTGTCAACCGCCTGGCACAGTTCGACCGCCGTATAGGCATCGCCGCTCAGCCGTCCAGCCTGTGTTTTGATGGCGACGCGAATGCCATCGGGCAAGGCACAGGAGACCAGTTTTTTCAGCCGGTCAATTTCCAGATTGAACGGAGTTCCTAACGGGGAAGAAGGGACAACGAATTGTGTGACCCGCAATCCCTTGGCGATTTTGCAAATCGCTTTGAATGTCGGTTCGTCCAGATCCTGGGCAAAGGAAAACGCAACAGGAGAAAGGCGGGTTTGCTCCCGAAGTTTGCGGGTAAAGTCTTCGGGATCAGCGGCCAGTGCGGAAGGTTTCAACGCGCCGTTTTCATCCATCCAGACTTCGACACGATCGAACTCCAGGTCCCGAATCTGATCTAACGCCTGCCAGAAATCCAATTCGGCAAAGCAACGAGTCGAAGCAGACACAAACACACGCACACTCCCTGATCGTGATTTTATATGGCCCCTGTCGGTCAACAGAGTGCCCGGGCGCATGGCCTTCGCGGGGACCGGTTTCTCCACTGTGGGCCAGTTTCTTCATCGTGTCAAGTTGGTCCGCACACTTTTGCAAAGCATCCTGTTGTGACGGAAGGCCAGCCGCGCTGACGGGTTGTCAAGCTGCGGAATTGACAGTGTTCACATACTCTATTCCGATCAACGAATTGCTGCAAGATGTGCAAAGATTGCGGAATGGGCCGACTTTGTGTTTGTCGAGGATTCTTCGCATTTTTCCAGAAAAAATGCCGATAACTTGAACAGGGGGAGCGGTATCAATTGGAAATCCGGCCAATCGGCGAACTTCGTCGGCAAGACCGGTCGTATTCGCCGAACGGCACACGACCATCTCTTCTCCTCCGCAGCCCTGTTGCTGCCAGGTGGATTCATTAATCACGTCTGTCCGAGAGGGGCTTGATATGGGGATGGGGGCATCCAGGTCCAATACGGATGGATTTTCTCCGACAATTCCCTGTCTTTGAGCACTCATATGAAGTGCGTTCAATTTCATCGCGGCGAAATCGACCGACCAGCAGGAATGGCGACTCCGCGGAAAACGAATCAGGAACGAATGCCATGAAGCGAAGCAATCATCAACGGATTTGGCTGGGACTGCTGGCGACGGCCATCTGCTGTGGCTGCCAGACATCCGGAATTCCGACCATCCGTGCCCAGAGTCCATCCGGATATGGAGAAACTACGAAAATTCGCGGCCCGTACCATACGCCGGTTCGTTCCGCTGCGGAAGAATTCCAGGACATTGTTCACGAGCATCACGACACAACGACCTACTACTACACCCCTGGGGCTGCGAATCAGGGGATGCCTGCCGGATATGGAAATTGTCCTCCCGGTGGAACCAGTTGCCCTCCGAATGGAACCAACTGCCCTCCCGGTTGTCCTCCCGGAGGCGAAGTTTGCCCTCCGATTTATGGGCCATGCAATCATGCTCCCTGCAACGCGGGATTCGGCCAGGATAAATTCAGCTATGCCTACCGGGTTCCCAATGATCTGGTCTATCCGCCTGCCGGCGGAGTCGGAGGGGCCGTTGTTTATCCGTACTACACTCACAAAGGTCCCAGTGATTTCTTTCGGCAAAAATAGTGGTCTTGCCACCCTGTTCAGGCTTGAGACTCCCGTATCATCACGCGGGAACCGGTTCTGAAGTCAAAACCTCATTGGGAAAATTTCCAATGAGGTTTTTTTTGACACGGTTCAATGCAGCAAATCACTGCGGCAACTCGGAGCGATCCAGGGGAGCATTTTATTTTTTGTTGAAGAAGCCTGCTCAAACGCGGGAAAAATCGCATTTGTCGAGTTTTTTTGCCTTTGGCATGGTCTGTGCAAAACACTCTGGGGCTTATGCAGAATCTGCCCGCTTCTGCTGTAGCAATTCAAGCGTTTCCGGGATGGTCCCGGAAACGCTTGTTCTTTTTTTGTTCCTGTCGAGCCTTTGCACAAATTGTGCGCCCGACACAAGCGTTGCGAGGTTCATGCAAGGAGATGATCAGACAGGAGCCACCGGGTGTTACAGGCTGATGGTCAGCCCGTCGTAGGCGAGTTGGACCCCTTCCGGAAGGCGGGCATTTGTTGCTTCATACGGCAATGAATGCGAGATGTGCGTGAGATAAGTCTGCCGGGGAGAGACCCGGGCAACCACCTCCAGCGCCTGGGAAACGGAGAAATGTGTCGGATGGGGTTCCTCGCGAATGGCCCCCAGAATCAGCACGTCCAGATCTTCCAGCAATGGCCAGCTCTCCGCGGGAATTTCGCTGACATCCGTGCAGAACGCCACATTTCGAATGCGGTATCCCAGCACCGGAAGTTTTCCATGTAAAAGCCGGATGGGGCGAATCGTGAGTCCGCACAATGAAAATGGGGTTTCGCTGATCCGGGAAAAAGTCAGGCTTGGCTTTGAATGCAAGGTGTGCGTGGTCTCGTCAAAAGCATAGGCGAATGTCCGCCGAATCGCCTGTTCCACCCGTTCTTCGCAATACAGGGGAAGCGACTGTTTCTGCCGAAAGCAGAAAATCCGCAGATCGTCCAATCCCATGATGTGGTCGGCATGTTCATGCGTGTAGACGACCGCCGACACCGAAGGGACGCGGGCCCGGACCATCTGTTCGCGCAGTTCGGGGCCGGTATCAATTAAAAATGCCTGCTCACCGTTTCGAACATAAACCCCCGTCCGCAGTCGCTGGTCGCGCGGATCAGAGGACGTGCAGACGGCACAGTTGCAGGCGATCATCGGCACGCCGGTACTGGTGCCGGTGCCGGTCAAGGTCAGGCTGCACGTCAGTCCCGCGAGATCGACGGAATCTTCAGCAGTTTGTGCGGAGGGATCAGGCATCATCGTCAATCAATTCTGAAACGCCGTCGGCGGTGATCAGCAGCATCCGGTCCGTCAGGGGATGGTCGGTCTGTTGATAATCTTCATGCACCCGAATGCGGATTCGATCCACCATTTCCGGGAGCCGGGTGGAGACCGCCACAAAGAAGTCCCGGCCCGGCACGCCGATCACCAGATCCCCTTCCGCCACTTCCCGAAGCTGTGCCAGAAACGGATGGCACAGCAGGCGGGATGTATTGTAGCTGTCCGGCTGCCCGGGCATCATCATCGAAGGAGTCCCCTCTTCGGAGGCGGCGACGGTCATTTCCATGGGTTGGCGTTCGAAATAATTTTGCAGATTGTCCAGGGCAATTTCGTGCACCTCTGGCGGAGAGAGTCCCCACCGGGCCGTCAATTCCTGCCGTACGTACCAGTAAGCATTGGACTCATCCACCACGTAGAGAATGACCAGTCCGGCAATCCAGGGCTGACCGAGAATATCCGGAAATTTTTCTTTCCAGACATCTTCCGGATAAAGCATCGGCATGAGCCGGTCGCGGACCACTTCCAGCGGAGGGGCCGTTTCGAGTTCTCCCCAGCCCTGCACTTGCACAGCGGTCGTCAGGGCCGGCAAGAGGATCTGTTCAAAGCGATCCGGTTCGCGCAGATAGGCCCGGTAAAAATTCGCCAGATTCAGCCGTGACGTTTCAATATTCAGCTGAAAATTCTCGACCAGTTCCGTTTTCAGCAATGGAAATTTTCGGCGGGCCAATGCCAACACCCGTTCGGCAAAAACTTCCGGAGGATCAGCTGGAGAGTCTGGAAGTTCCAGGCAGCGGAGGACCAGCCGGGTCAGGGATTCCAGTTCGGGGTCGCGTTCCTCAGCATGTAACAGCGTGATCACAATCAGCAGCGGACCACGACGAAATCCCCACATTTTCCAGGCTCGCCATTGATCCCCTTTCCACAGGCGTCCCCACCAGGAGGCCGACGCATCGAGAATCGCCTCTCCCTGCATACACTCGTGGAGATGTTCCATCTGCCCTTCGGAAACAGCCTGCACATTCCGGACGCGAGGAAACTGACCAATGATCTCCTGCAGATCGGGAATGGCCGCTGTCATGTCACTTCGGATCCAGATGGTGTTGATGGCGATCAGGGCGTCTGTGCCGGGAGGCCGCAGCGCAAAAGCTCCCTGACGTTCTTCCACCTGCCAGCGGGGCGGATGCCGTAACCGGAACCAGTTTGCCGGACCAGCCATCAGTTGCCAGTGATCGGGAGCAATTTCAGCCAATGGTCAATTGCCTTCACTCATCAGGGACATTCGCCGACCATCATCGTCCCGCCCCGACTCCGGACATCCGTCGCCACTTATTTCCGCTTTCCGGAGACATCCACGTAGGCCATTCGCAATTCGTGCAATGTTCCTTCAAGAAACCGTTGTTCATCCGCAGTGAGATTTCCCTGGCATTTCTGCTCCAGAACCGTCAGCAAATCGATGAAATGTTTCGCGACCGGGAGTTGCACGGTCGCTTGACCATTGGGGCCGGGAATCATGCCCAGGGCGACGATCGACTGTGTCGACAGCATCTGTAACAACGTGAACAGCGATGCCGGGGGGAGATTCAAATCATCTCCCGCCGCCGGTTCTTCTTCCCCGGAAGACTCGGCAGGTTCGAGTCCCTTCCCGTTCGCTTCCTGATCCAGTCGCGCATCTTCCGCTTTCACCCGGTTCTTCCAATCGTCGTCGGAAGCCAGTTCGATCTGCGGTTTTTCGGAGGAGGGATTGTCTGAAGAGGAAGATGGCGGGGCCATGAGCATAACCCTTTCTCATTCTGTGCGTTCAGGTTTCCGGAGAGTGCCGGCATTCCGGTGAAGGTTGCTTTTGCAGCCTTGTTCCCGGACGGTTGTCTCCGGCGACATTCAGGGGGAAATCGACTCTGCCTGCATTCAGCATATTTTGCTTTGCAATGAGGAACAACTCTAACTCACGACACAGACAAAGAGGAAAGAAAGGAACAACCGTTTTTGCATCTTTCCATGTTATCGATTTCAATGTCGCTGAACCGAACGGGCATACTGGACCGGAAGAATCTCTCCTGGTTGAGAAACTCCCAGCTTGGTCGCGGCATGATAGGGCCAATAGGGGTCTCGCAACATCTCCCGGGCGAGCATCACCAGGTCGGTCTCGCCGTTCCGTACGGCATCGCTGGCTTGTTCAGGTTCGGTAATCTGCCAGCTCACGGCAGTGGGAACACCGGTTTCCTGGCGAATGCGGCTGGTGATCGGAATCATGAATCCCGGTCCCCAGGGAATTTGAGAAATATCCGGAATGACCATTCCCTGGCTGACATCCAGCAGATCGAGACCGATGGATTTGAGTTGTCGCACCAGTTCAATCGACTCCTCGATGGTGATGCCTCCCTCATTCCAGTCGGTCACGGACAACCGGACGGTGAGCGGAAAACGTTCCGGCCAGACCTGGCGAACGGTGGAAAACGTTTCCATGAGAAAACGAATTCGGTTCTCAAAACTTCCGCCGTACCGGTCCGTACGGAAATTTGAAAACGGCGAATAAAATTCGTGGGCCAGATAGCCATGGGCGAAATGGATTTCCAGCCATTCAAATCCGGCAGCCAGGGCGCGCTGGGCTGCAGCGGCAAAATCCTGCTGCACCCGGGCAATTTCCGCCAGCGTCAGTTCGTGAGGAATTTTATTCAATTTGTCTCCAAACGCCCGTGCGGAGGGAGCCACCGTTTGCCAGCCTCCCTGCTCTTCATCGATGTGGGCGTTCCCTTCCCAGGGCTTATTGGCACTCCCTTTCCGTCCAGCATGGGCCAGCTGAATTCCCGGAACGGCGCCATGCTCTTTCAAAAATCGGCTGATCCGGGCGAAAGGCTCGATATGCGCATCGAGATAGATTCCGCTGTCGGCCGGGCTGATCCGACCTTCGGGAGAAACCGCGGTTGCTTCCACAATCACCAGCCCTGCTCCCCCCACTGCCCGGGAGCCAAGATGAACCAGATGCCAGTCCGTGGGAAACCCGTTTTCCGAGGAATACTGGCACATCGGCGAGACCACAATCCGGTTCCGCAGGACAACGTCTTTCAAAGGAAACGGGTCAAAGAGTGCTGTCATGATGAAATTCCTGAGTGGAAACGGGACCAGGAGCTGGACCGGGTGAATTGTCTCGTCTGAGAGATGATCCCGGATCATAGACAGATGTCCCGAAATGTGTCAGTCAGCGCGGCCACCACTTTTCCGTGATTCCCTTTGAGCCCTTTTCCTGTCCCGGGGACAGGTTGTCTTTTGTCATCACGCTGGAGCAGCCGTTGCAGTTGAACCCGCTAATGAAAGAACTTGTGGAAAGTCGCGAACGAGGGGAATCCCGGAAAATTGGGATCGGCTATGCTTTGTTGGATAGGAAAGTTTGGTAAGATTGGGAAAATATCCCCTTCGTCTGCGGAGTTTTCTTCATGTTGCGAAGTCTGTTTGCTGTCGCGCTGCTGGCGGGACTGTTTCTGATCGTGCCGACGCTCCGGGCTGAAGAAGCAGCGAAGTCGAAATTCGAACAACTTCTGGAAAAGAAGAAAAAACTCGAAGGGATGTGGACGGTCTATCACAACGATCAGCAATTGCTGGTGGAATTTGGCAATGACGCGCTGAAGAAGGAATACATCATTCTGCCTTCGATTGCCCGGGGGATCAGCCAGGGGATGGTTCTGGGAGGGATGTCCTGGGGCTTCGGCGATGACATCATCTGGTCCTTCAAGAAGACGGAAGACAAGCTCTTCGTCATTCAGCGGAACGTCCGATTTCGGGCAAAGGCCAACAGTCCGGAAGCAAATGCCGTGGAGCTGGCCTACAGCGACAGCATTCTGTATTCGCTTCCCATTCTCACCAAGTCCCCTTCCGGCGGCATTCTGGTCGACATGACACAGGTCTTCATGAATGACGATCTGCAAATCGGGAGTGAAATCGGTCCTGGATTCCGGTTTGCACAGGACCGTTCCACAATCTCCAGCCTGAAGGCGTTTCCGGACAATGTGGAATTGCAGATCAATGCTGTGTATTCCGGAATGATGCCGATCGAAACCGTTCCCAATTCAAAAGGAGTGCAGGTTGCCATTCATTACAGTGTGAGCGTGTTGCCTTCCGTGGGATCAAACGGATATCGCACACGCATGGCGGATGACCGGGTGGGGTACTTCGTGACCGCTGTGAAGGATTTTTCCAACCGGGATGATCCGGATCATTTCGTCCGGTATCTCAATCGCTGGAATTTACAGAAGCTGGATGCCGGTATCGATATGTCGCCGCCCAAGGAGCCCATCCGGTTTTATATAGAAAATACAGTGCCGGTGTTTTTGCGGCCCACGGTGGAAGCGGGCATTCTGGAATGGAACAAGGCTTTTGAAAAACTCGGATTTGCCGGGGCCATTAAAGTTGATCAGCAACCCGCCGATCCAGATTTCGATCCGGAAAATATTCATTACAACACGTTTCGCTGGATGACGGCCAATGCGCGGTTTGCCATGGGGCCCTCGCGCGTTGATCCGCGAACCGGCCAGATACTGGATGCGGACATCATTTTCGATGCCTCTTTTCTGGATAGCTGGAGCGAACGCTGGGAAACTTATCGTTCGGATCCCTCCGCCAAGCCGCCGGAAACGGCCCCACTGTACGATCCCGCCCGCCCGCAGACCGCGCTGGCAGCGGGACATCGGCATTCCGCCCATTGCACCTATTGCCAGGATATGCAGCGCTACAACGGTTTTGCCGCTGCTTACTTCACCGCTGCGGGCATTTCCGAGGATGGTTCGCTTCCTCGGGAGTTCGTGCATGAAGGGCTGAAGGAAGTGGTCATGCACGAAGTCGGGCACACGCTGGGGCTGCGGCACAATTTTAAGGGAAGCGTCTGGAAAACACTGGACCAGATCAACGACAAAACAACCGGTCGTTCCGAAGGGACGCTGGCCAGCGTGATGGATTACGCGCCTCCCAATATCTCGCCGGAGAAAGACAAGCAGGGGCTGTATTATTCGCAGACGATCGGGCCGTATGATTATTGGGCCATCGAATATGGATATCGGCCATTGACGGGAAATGAAACGGCGGAACTGAAAAAAATTGCCGCCCGGTCCAGCGAACCGGCACTCGCCTATACCACGGATGAAGACACGCGCCAGATTGATCCTGATCCGCTTTCCGCGCGGTTCGATCTCGGTCAGGATCCTCTGGTCTATGCCCGGCGGCAGATGGAGACAACATTGAAAGCAATGCCCCAGGTCATCGAGCGGACCGTCAAGGATGGTGAAGGATATCAACGGGCCCGCCAGGCGTTTCAGCTCCTCTTCAATGAATACTGGAATGCTGCCGAAACGGCGTCCCGTTTTCCGGGAGGGCTCTATCTCAGCCGCGATCACAAAGGGGAAAAAGATGCCCGGGCCCCATTTCAGATTGTCTCGCCGGTGAAACAACGGGAAGCGATGAAACTGATTGTCAGTTCCGCGTTCGATGCGCCGAAGATCAACCGCAAGGAACTGAACTACCTGGGGGTTTCGCGATGGAGCCACTGGGGAACCAACGAACCATTTCGTCTCGACTACCCGATTCATGATGAAATGATTGTCCGGCAGGATGGAATTCTCTCCCGCGTTCTGGGAACGATGGTGCTGTATCGCATTCAGGACAATGAATTCAAAACGGAACCGGGAGAAGATGCCTATACGCTGGCCGAACACCTGCAACTCATCATGGATGGGGTCTTCTCCGAGTGGAGTGAAAAACCCGCGGAAAAGAAATATGAGAACCGGACTCCGTTGATTTCCAGTTTTCGCCGGAATCTACAGCGTCAGGCCATTCGCCGGATGGGCAGCACCGTCACCCAGTTTTCCAGCGCTCCCAGCGATGCCCGGACGTTGATGCGGATGCACCTGCAAACGCTGCGAAGCCAGGCCCAGGCGCTCGTCGACCATAAAGAACTGACTCTCGATCAGTATTCGCGGGCACATTTGCTGGATTCGATCGCCCGTATCGATTCCATTCTCAAAGCGGAACTGCAAATCCATTCGTTAAATTAGACCAGTCTGGTCTTTGTTCGATCACGCTCGGCCTTGAAATCCTTGTCTTTCACTTGGAATTTGACGGAATTTGATTCAACGATCATACTCCGCTCAGATTTCGTTCTTCAGATCCCACAAGTTTCTCGCTGCCGGCCGTCATCCGACATGGAATTGCCGGTGACATTGCCGTTGAAGGAAGCGACGTGTTTGACCCGTCTTTATTTCTCCGTGCCGCGGATGTTCGCGGACTGTATCCGAATCAGATCAACGAGGAACTGGCCTGGTTGACGGGACGCTACTTTGCCCAAAGCCTGAAAAAACTGCTCGGCACCACGGAACCAAAAGTGGTTGTCGGCCGCGACGGTCGTGTTTCCTCTCCGGTCATCTACTCCGCACTGATCCAGGGGCTGGCAGCCGAAGGCGCCGTTCCGATTGCCGCCGGCCTGGCAACGACTGACATGATTCAATGGGCCGTGGGTGAAGAACTTGATGGGGCCCATGCCGGCGTGATGGTGACTGCCTCCCACAATCCCGGTGAATACAACGGAATCAAGGCCGTTGTCAAAAATGCCGGAACGAATGGCCTCGACATCCTTCGACCCATCGATCAACTCTATCCCCGTTACCTGGAAGATGGCGAAAATGGCATGGCTGCTTCCGCCATGGTCCTTCCCTTCCCACGTCAAGGACGGATGCAGTTGCAGGAAAAATTCGTGTCTGCCGCAGTCAATCGTTCACCCAGATTGAAGGAAGCGGCTGGAAAAATCGTCCTCGATCCCGGAAATGGCGTGGGAGGGCTGTTCCGTCCCCTATTGAAAACCGCGCTGGAAAAACTGGGGGCGAAAGTCGAACTGCTGGCTGTGGCGGAGCGGATCGATGGGACATTTCCAACACGTCCTTCCAATCCCGGTCTGCCGGGGGCGGTCAAACTGCTGCAGGAAACAGTGATTGCCGAAGGGGCCCGGTTCGGGGCTGCTTTCGACGGGGACGCAGACCGGGTCTTTCTTGTGGATGAATGGGGCCAGTTCGTTTCCGGATCGGTTCTGCTGGCGGCACTCGCCAAGAACCTGGTGCAGAAGAATGGGAACAACGGAAATGTTGTTTACTCGGCGGTCTCTTCCTGGCTGGTGGCGGAAACTGTGCGGGCTGCGGGAGGCGTTCCGATCATTTCCCGCGTCGGTCAGGATGCCATTAAAGTCGCACTGGTGAAAAAGCAGGCTGTCTTCGGCGGTGAGTCCTCCGCGCATTATAACTTTCCCGATACCTATTGCCTGGACTCCGGCCTGTTCGCACTCGTGGCCTTCTGGGAAATGTTGCTGGAATCGGGGCTCAGTTGTTCACAACTGCTGGGACAACTGCGCCCCTGGCCCAACAGTGGAGAAGTGAATCTGCGCGTGGAATGCAGCGACTGGAAGAAGATGAGTACCACAATCATCACGGCGCTCAAGCAGGAAAATTCCGGCGAACACGCGAATAATTATGTTCTCGACATCGACGGCATCAGCGTCTTTCATCCGCGGGTTCCCCAGTATCCCACAACGGACGACCTTTTCCGGATCGATTCCGAACAGGACCCCGAGGGAAAAACGTATCGCGAAGTTCAGAACTACACGCCGGAATGGTGGTTTAACGTCCGGGCGTCGAATAATGAGCCGCTCTTGCGGATCAACTTCGAATCGCGCGATGCCACGGAAGTTTCCGGACGCACGTATTCCCTGATCTCCCGTATTCGTGAAATCTGCGCGGACCAGGCAAAAATCTCGGTCCAGGACTGGGGAAATCTGAAATCGTGAGTGCGATGCGGATGGAATCCTTTTGGTGTGGATGTTCCCGTTTCCGCTTCTTGGGGATCCGTTATTTTATTTCATCCCGTCAAATGCCTGCCGCGCGGGGAGGGCCGCTTCCTCCGGATTCAGGTTACCGTTGACGATCAATCGCCTGGGTCGCGCCGCGGTCCAGCCCTTCCAGGCCTCCATTAGAAAAGAATTTGTTCAACTCGATGAGCGAGGGGCCCATCAGGAACAGGAACACTGCGGGCATCAGGCATAACACAGTCGGGAAGAGCAGTTTGAACGTTGCGGCGTTTGCCTTTTCATCTGCCCGCTGTTTCTGGCTTTCGCGCATGCTGTCGCTGTAATCAGACAGGGCGTCGGAGACGCTGGTCCCCATCTGTTCGGTCTGTACCATCAACGACGTGAACGAATGAACCCCGGGGGTGTCGATTCGTTCGCTGAAATTATTGACCGCTTCCGTCAGATGTCCGATGCGCGATTGTTCCGCGATAATGGAGAGTTCCTGGGCGAGCGCGGGATAGACAGGGCGAATCTCTTTTCCGACGCGCTGTAATGACGAGGAGACAGTCATTCCCTGCGAGACGCACATATTCAAGAGATCAAGCATATCCGGCAGCGCGGTTTCGATTTCCCGAATCCGTTCACCCGCCCGGTTGCGGACGTACAGCGTGGGAATCGACCATCCGACGATCGGACCGATGACGACTCCGGCAATGAGATAAGGTTCCCATGCTTCTGGAACCACCAGCAGCAATGCCCCAAACAACAGAATGGGGAGACAGATTCCCAGGTAGCGAATCGCCGAAAGATTTTGCAGGGCATGGGGCGCATAGTATCCGGCCCCGCGCAGCGTCCGGGTCAGCGATCGCCGTCCGGATTCCGTGGTCGGCAACATCTCTGCCAGAATGGGGGTCACGGCGCCGAACGTGTAATCGCTGTCATCCGCCCAGGGATATTCCATTCCCGACTCTTCGAACGGATTTCGTTTTTCAACGGCCTTCGATTCGACCGGCCAGTACTGGGAGGCTGCATCCGGGAAAGATTTCCGAGAAATCGTTTCTTGCGGAGAAGCGGTTAATATCGGATGGGTCAGCGGATCGGCTGGCGGAATGTATTCCGGAATTGTTGGAGTGGAAGCGTTTGAAGAGGCTGTTGTTTCCGAAGTGGTTGCCACCGGTGTCCGGGGACGCATTCGCGGTTGAGAGGTCCGACGGCGAAACCGCGTTCGACCCCACTGCCACAATTTAAGCAGGAGATACAACGAGAAAATCACTCCCAGGCCAATCGCCAGCTGAGTCATCTGGGCTGGCGTGAGACGAACATTCAGCCTTTCCAGTTGCAGCCGGAGTTTTTCCAGGTTGGATTGAATGACGTTCATGGGGATTAGACTTGTTGAAGCCGGTTGCCCGGGCTGTTTGAAATTTTAATACTGTCCGCTCTTCTGAAGGACCCGGATGACCCAGATCGCGCCGACGAATTCAAGAATGAACGCCAGAATTGTGCAGCGCATGCCCCAGGAGGATTGAAACAGCGTGTTCAGATAGTTGCCGTCGCGAAACACGAAAAACGTGAGGATGGCTGGGGGCAGAATGATCATCAAAATAGCGGTGGCACGACTGGCGGCGGTGGCGGCTTTCAACCGGCCCTGAAATTGAATGCGATCGCGGAGCGTCTGCGACAATCGGTCGAGTACCCGCACGAGATCTCCCCCGGTTTGCCGATGCACGGAAAGCGCGGTCGAGAGCACGCTGGTGGCGACGAGTCCTGTCCGTATCGGAAGTTCCGCCAGTGCGTCATCGATATTCATCCCCAAAGCCAGTTTGCGAGTGCAGTTTCGAAGTTCCGCTCCCAGCGGATTCGGCGTGTCGGTGGCCACCTGCAGCAGGCAGTTTTCGAGGCTGCGACCGGTTTTCGCGGCCCGGGACAATTCGTCAATCATGGGGGGAAGCTGGCGGACCATCACCGACTGCCGCCGGTTTCGCAGAATCATGGAGATGATGACCGGAATCAGAAACCCGAGAAACGCTGCCAGGGCAGTCGTCACCAGATTTTCCTGCCAGACAAAAAGGATTCCCGCTGCTGTCAGACCGGAGCACAGACAGAGCGCGACCACCATTGTCGGCGATGTCAACATGCCGGATTGCAGCATCAGCCGATCGAACCAGCCGTTGAGCTGATTTCCCAGCGAGGTGTCGTCCGGAACGGCAAAATTCTCGTTCTGCCGCAGAATTCCCTCGAACGATCGTCCCGGTTTCAGGATTGTGTTCGCCATCATTGCCAGTTTCAAAAATGACCAGTTTCAAAAATGAATCTCAGAAGCGGGGCGCTATTCCAGCGGGGTCTCGATTGATGGCTGACTGGTGTGATATTCCATTCCAGTCTGCAACTCACGCGGAGTGAACAGCCTGGCGTTCAGCTCATAGCCCCGCGACGCCATTTTACGGAGGCATTCCGGTTCATAACCGGTGGCATAAAATGAACCAACCGCTTTCCCGTTGCTGTCGAGTCCCGACATTCGGTAAACGTAAATGTCTTCCAGTTTGAATTCCCCGTTTTCGACGCCCGCCAGTTCGGAAATACGCATCAGTTTTCGTTCACCGCTGGCCAGACGGGCAATGTGAACAAAAATCTGGATCGCAGAGGCGATGTACTGCCGTGTCACCTGGGGAGGCAGTTCGGCTCCGGAAAGGGCGATCATCAGTTCCAGGCGATGCAGAGCGTCTTTGGTGTCGTTGGCGTGAATCGTGCTCATGGATCCATCGTGACCGGTATTCATGGCCTGGAGCATGTCCAGCACTTCTCCGCCACGAGCTTCCCCCACGATGATCCGGTCCGGCCGCATTCGCAAACTGTTTCGTAACAGGTCACGGGGAGTAATCAGTCCCTTCCCTTCCACGTTCGGCAAGCGTGTTTCCAGCCCGACGACATCCGCCTGTTGAAGTTGAAGCTCAGCGGTTTCTTCAATCGTGATCACGCGCTCGCTCGGCGGAATGAACCGGCTCAGATTATTGAGCATGGTCGTTTTCCCGGCCCCCGTTCCGCCCGAGAGCAGAACATTCATCCGGGAACGGACGATCTGAATCAGAAAGTCGGCCATTTCCGGGGCCAGCGTCCCGGTCCGCACCATGTCTTCAATCCGCACGATCTGCGTTTTGAAGCGGCGAATGGAAAGTGTCGGTCCTCGCAATGCCAGTGGAGGAATCACTGCATGAAGACGGGAACCATCCGCCAGCTTGGCATCCACCATCGGAGAGACTTCATCAATCCGCCGCCCCGCCTGGCCAACCAGCCGCTGAATGAAACGAAGCAGGTGTGTATCGTCCGCGAAACGGATGGCTGTTTTTTCGAGAAGCCCGTTGCGTTCGACAAAGACGGTGTCATGGCCGTTGACGAGCACGTCGCTCACAGCGGGATCATCCATGAGCGGCTGAATCGGACCAAATCCGTAGATTTCGTCCATCAGTTCGCGAATCATCCGGGGACGTTCGCGTTCCGGAACACGGGCTTCCGGCCGCTGGCATAAATGGGCGGCCAGTGATTCCAGTTGCCGGCGAAACTCCTGTTCCCCCAGTTCACCCGCCTTGGACATATCGATGGAATCGACAATCTGACGGTGCAACTGGGTCTTCAGTTGCTGGAATTCAACGGACGAATCCGCATTTTTTTCGGCGACGGCGACCATTCGGAAAGATCCTCGTTCGAAAGACATCCGCTGGGGAAGTCTTTGTCTCTGTCTGTTGATGTCTTTCAGTGCTTCCAGATTTGATCAGGTCGAGGCGAAGGAATCAGGAGAACGGGAAGAGAGAAAAGATTCGCACTCTCAGTTTTCCCCAATCCACGGATTCCTTTCCGTTCACTTCCAGGCAAAACGGCCCAACCTGAACGGACACTCTCTGGTTTCATGATATTCTTCGGTGAAATTCGTCTTACTGCGTGATCGAAACCCTGTAGATGTAGGGATTGCCGGTTGTTTCGCCCTGGTAGAGCGCCTCTTCGTCCAGCAAGGCTGTTCGCGTGGCGACCACGGCCGGTTGAATGACGTATTGCGGTCCTTCGGTGCTGGCGGAAACGTTCATCAGCCGCCCCGCCACCATCCGGGTCACATGTACGTTGATATTTCCTTCCGTAGTCGTTGTCATGGAATACAACAGAAAAATGCGGACCTGGCCCATCTGGGTTCGCAACGTCTCATCCGGGACACCGCTGAGATTGTCAGTCGCTGGAAGATCGAGCGGTCCCGGCTTGAGTGAAAAAGTTCCTTCGTACGGTTCCAGATCCACTCCAGACCAGCCATATTGGATCTGCCGTTCAAGGACATCGTCTTGAAAGCCGCTGCCGATATTCACCAGATAGAGATTATTGGTTCCTTGCTGGCCTTTGGGCTTGAGGAGAATTTCCGGCAGCCCATCCGCCTGCTCTTCCACCTGTTGCGTCTGGTCATTCCAGCGGAAATGATCGGTTCCCTGGCGTTGTTCGATTTCCTTTGTCCAGGTCTGAACCTTGGAATCGCTACTGACTTCCAGAACAGCCAGCGGCCAGGCAGGAACTGTTGCCGCACCAAAGGGACGAAGGCCGTCCACGAGGTTCGTAATGCTGGCTTCCACGGTGACGGTGACGTCCGCTGCGGAACGTCCCGCGAGAAGCGGAGCGAGCAATGACACCGGATTTCCAGCGGAACGATCCCGGTGGCCGATGACAATCACCGTATTCGGAGAGTAATCGGTCTCAAGCGTCTGACGATTTCCTGTGGCAGGATCGAAGACCACACGCCCCAGATGAACATCCATCTGCGGAAGAACGGGCCCCACGACCGGATTGCGAATGGCTTGCTGCTGGGCCTGTTCGCGGCAATTGGTGGCGATTTGTAATGGGTCCATCTCCTGCTGGAGCAGGTCATCGCTGGCAAGTTGCCGGGCTGCCGCGAGGGCCACGGCCTGCGTTGCCGACCGGAGTTCTTCCTGGGCGCTCGCCAGCCAGTATTCGTTCAGCACCAGGGCCAGACATCCCCCGGAAACCAGCATCGCCAGAACAATCGCGGGAAGGATTGATCCCCGACGTTGCTGCAATCGTTCGGATTGAAGGCGATGAATCAACACAACTCAGAAACTTTCACATTTTCGACAATGGCCCCTGCCCCTCGCCAACGAAGCCAGGCTTTGACCGGCAACAGGCGGCTTTTCTCCGTCAACACGCGGCATTGCACTCAATAAAAACCAGAACGAGTTGCTTGATTTGAATCCGCGCCGGGCGCGTTTGATTTGATGAATCATTGTGGCGGAACACAGTCCGCATGGCATTGATGCGCCCCCGGAGCTCTAATTCATCCGAAGTCCCGCATCAGGCATTCGGGCGGAAGGTCCATTGGGCATGGAGCGATTCATTCCACGACTGCTATCTCCGCTGCTTCCGCCGGCTTCCTGATTTCCGCCCCCGTTTCCGCCATTTCCAAAGCCGGGCCGTGTCGATTGAAACTGAGGAGCCGAGGGATTATTCGGATTCATGAATGCGTCTGTCGGCTCAAGATAACGTCCTTCCACATAGCGATGCACGGAGCGGCCGTTTCCTTCAAAAATCTCTGTCATGAAGGGGGGCGTGAGGGGAACGTTCGGTTTCGGGGTGTATCCCAGGATTTCATACAACGTGGCCCGGTCTTCATCACTGACGGCAACGCCTCCGCTTCCTTTCCCTTCTGGAGCGAAAACGAAGTGAAGAGAACCGCGATCTTTGGCCAGCAGAATGATATTGGCCTGCTCGCGCGTCAGTTCCAACGTTGCATTTGCTGAGCCCCGATTGACATTGCTGGCGGTGAGTTCCAGAATTTTGACACCTTTGAACAGGGTCATGATCTGTCCCCCCGTGGTTTCCTGATTAGGATCGCTGGCAGGTGTGAAATGCACATCCACGTACTGACCCCGGCTGGCATGAAAAGGCGCCGTCATGGGGACCGTGACGGCCACCATTCCCGGTTCCAATTCCAGCGGCGCGCTCTGGCCGGGAGCATACAGGTCCGAAGACCGGATTGGCTGCGTTGCCAGGATCTTATTTTTCACCACTCGCCCTACGAGTGATTTGGAAGTCAGAACGACATCCCGCTGCAACTTGGATCGGAGTGTCGGCCCCGTTGCCAGATGGGCTTCCGTAATGCGGACTCCCGGTTCCAGGTCCGTTAAAGACATCGGGACACTGATTGTTGGATCGGGCGGAGGACCATTGTCCCGGGCGAGCAGCTTTTTACCGATATACAGCACCACCAGAAGTCCGACGACTCCCAGCATGACCATCGTCAATAATGCGGGCGACAAACGTCTCACAACTTCGCTCCTCAGCTGCATTCACAGCGAGTTTTGATACGGAACTCAACCGGGGGGCAGTATGACTCTTGGTAATCCCGGCCGGGACATTCCCAAGCCGTTCAATGACTTTCGGCGGATCACCGCGGACTTATTCCTTGACCATCCGCGATTCCGCGATCAGGTCGCGTCCCCGCAAGTTGTATCCCAGTGGCCACAACAGATTGGGAGCCGCGGACCCCATGGGAACACGGACCGTTACGATCACTTCATCACCGGGATACGTCCCCAGCAGGGACTGCACGCGGTATGTTGACTGAAATTTTCCGGCCAGCGCGCGGCCGACTTCATATGTCACGTCTTCTTCCTGCACGCCATTCAAGGTGGCCAGCCTCGCACCGGCCCGGGCGGCCTGAATCACATCACTACGGGCGTACATCAGAAATGAAAATTCAAAAATCCCCAGCAGCAGGACGAACAGGATCGGCAGGGTGATGACCAGTTCCATGGTCATTGTCCCCCTCCGATTGTTCGATGCTGGCTGTTGTGGAAGCAAACGCTTCATCGAGCCGTCTCCGCGGTTACGGAGGGCTGGCCGGAATCAGCACGCAGTTCCTGTTCCATTCGCGGAAGGTTCCAGAACACCACCGCCCAGGTGGCCACCGCGACCGGGCCGGCATAAGCCATCACCCGGCGGCGCAACTTGTCTTCGGAAGTCTCCACAATCATCGGCTGGCCGGCTTTCGTTTTTCCGGTGGCCAGATATTTATCCCGCGTCTTTTTCACGCCATACATCACAAGATTCGACACCACGACGAAGACCGTGGCCACCAGCACGCAAATCGTGCTCACCAAAAGCACGGCCAGTGTTAATTTCAATCCCAACCAGACACTCAGGGCTCCCATCAACTTGACGTCTCCGCCGCCGCCGCCGCCAATGAACCACAACAGGAAGAGCAGTCCAAAACCAACGAGAAAGCCGAGAAATGCCGACAACAGATGATGCCAGCCATACATCAGCGACATTCCCAGCTGGAAAGCCCACCCGGCAAAAAACATGGGAATGGTCAACTTATTGGGGATCCGCTTGGTGCGAAAATCCATGACAGCCGCAACGGCGGTGAATGCCGAAACGGCCAGAACCAGAAGAACGGTGGCGGGACTGAGCGGATTCATGGACGAAAATTTCCCGGATGGTGGAACAGATCTGGAGTAGGAGTAACTCACACCCTGTTGTGTGATGCAACGCTACCACATGTTTCAGACTCACAGCGCGGATGTTGTGTAGAAAACACAGTTTTCCCAGCCTGCAAGCCCGGCTTATTCCGCATAATCGATCTGTCCGCTTCAACACGTCGCCGGAAATGCGCAGCGGCACATCAGGCAGGTCTCACGAAGATCATCGGCAGGTTTGGCCGGAGAGAAGAACCGACTTGTGGAAATTGCCGCTGGGGATTTCTTTCGTGTGTTGTCCCGTTCACTTGAAATGAATTGATGTGAAATGCCGATTTTGACGATTGAACTCAGTAGACACGATTCAACGGGGCATTTGCGATTGAAGGTGATGCCGCAGGATGACTTTCGCGAGTCGGACGAACTAATGGTCCGATGTCCTGAAGTGGCGAATCCTGTCTCTCTTCGCATGGTGTCATCATGGCCAGATCACGGCTCATTTTCAGTGTCATGTTGATCAGTTCATTGATCACTCCCCTTCGGGCTCGTGCCGGCGGACCTCCCAAAGACCCGGCGGACAATTCCTTTGGCCGTGACGTCATGCTGTTCGAGTCGACGCTCGTGGGAAAATATGTCAATGCCAGCGGAGCCGGAATTAAAGATATGCGGGCGAGTATTCGCCAGGCGGGAAAAGAAGTCGCCTCCGCCATTACGGACGCCCAGGGAAATTTCCACATTTCGGGACTTCAGACCGGCGTATACGAGGTCATCATCGGATGCCGCTCTGAATTTATCCGAGTCTGGGACGCGGATGCCGCTCCCCCCAAAGCCAACCGCTGGGCACAAATCGTCCGCGACGGCCACCTGCGTGGAAATGGCGGCACCGGTGGAGCACTACGGCTCATGGGGGCCGGAGGAAACGCGCTCGATCTGCTGGAAAGCCTGCTCGGCAAATCCACGGCCATTAAAGAACCCCCAGTCTCCGTTCCGAAAACTCCCTGACAGAGATCCTGTTGATTCATCACTGATATTCTTCTCACTCACAGGATGTGAAACCCGATGCAGGAACGGGAAGCGACGCTGGAATCATTGGCTGATCTGCAAAATTTCGTCCATCACGAATTATGCCGATCCGAAAATCTGCTCGCCGAACAATTTCAAACCCGGCACAATCCGCTTCTGATCAAGGGGCAGTTGTGCGGAATGGAATTTTCCCTGCAAGGGTTGCGGGCCATTCGGCTGGGCGCCATCTGGGCAGCCGATCAGAACGTGATCTACTTCTACAATGCAAAAGGAGAACGCAATCTGAAGGTCCGGTTGACCAAACGCTTTCAGATCGAGCTCCCTGCTGCTGGCTAAGGTTCCCCAAAACCATTCTCACCTGGCTTTCCTTTATACACAAGTCAGCCGGAGCATCCCCCTGCACATTCGGTCCCGCTTGTCAACTACCAGAGATTGCGATGAGAGGCGGCGACAGGACTATAGGAAATTGTGGATTTGGAGATGTGTATCAATGACAGATTGCATCGGACCAGCCTCGCGTGAATGGCTCTGAAGTTGTGAAACCACCACTTTAACCCACGACCACCGCGATCGCTGGTCCGTC
>Ga0182738_1000320_pt1 | contig 71691 bp, 57 predicted proteins | sample eDN5th30CBELigMG_FD_128876 | JGI IMG/M metagenome (GOLD analysis project Ga0182738, IMG submission 128876) | Enriched Miracle-Growth compost microbial communities from Emeryville, California, USA - eDNA 5th pass 30_C BE-Lig MG (version 2)... ... | reverse complement strand
TTACAACCATCACCGGCCGCACAGCTCGCTGGGGTACGTCACCCCGATGGAGTTCGCGGCCCGCTGTGCTGCTTGCGTTCGGCCTACGGCCTCACTCCAGCAGCACAGCGACCTTACCCAACCTGAACTCTCATAACCCCTGGTACAGAATTCGGGGGCAGACCAGCCGAACAAACCATCGAATCGGTCACGAATGGAGAGCGTTCAAAGACGCTCATCAGACAATCGATGAGACAATGAGACCGTCCTGAAAATTCTCAAAAATCGTGTCGAAGGACACTTGGAAAATAAGACGAAGGGAAGTGAATTCACGGCCCAGAAAGTCGCTGAAATGCGATTTGTGAATTCACAGGAATTTCCCTTTTTCAACCAACACGGGCACCACAACTCCGCATAACTCCGAAAAGTAAAACTGCCTCTAAAATCAGCGGAAACAAGCAGTTAAGCGTGGAAGTGCAATAAAATCAAAGAGTTGCGATTTTGCGGGGATTCAAGCTACGGAACCGAAGGCTCACGAACAGTTCAGCGTGATCCGAACGGAACTGAGAAGTCAGCTGTGGGATTCGGGAAGTCTTGGTGAATGCCAAAAGATGGTCCGTTGCGGTGCGATAGCGATTGATCGTGGCTACCGATGAACGGGCGACATGCTCATGATGTTCCAGCCATTTCAGTCGAAGCTCTTCGATGGTGATGGCCTGGAAGCTGAGTGTTGCTGTGGTTCCCGATTCCAGTTCCGCGTTGATCTGGGCCGCCATTTGTTTGGCCGTGCTTTGATCGGGACCAACCTTGGGCCTTCGCCGTTGCCCCTGTTCAAAATAGGTCAAGTACCAGACTTTCCCTCGCAGGTCGCCACGGACGCGACCGATACGGAACGATTTCGCTTTTCGAGCCATCAGGTCTCCTGTTTGAGAGGTAGAAAAGGTGAATTTCAAGCAGGTGAAAACGAACATCAAAACAGCCGGCTTCACGCTCGAGAAAGCTGTCGTGATTTTCGGAAGAAACCGCCGCAGGAAGCAAAGGCGGCGATCAACAGTCCCGATGAAAGTGGGTGCGGGATTGGATCAGCAATGGGCTTTGAAAAGCACTGCAGACGGAGTGCGTCAGCGCTACCGGGAAAGCGACTGGACGGTCAGGCGAGAAAGGGGGCAGAGAACTTCTCTGCTACAAAACGCCACAAATACCGCCACAAAACGTAGACTGAAGGCACCCTGAAAACGAACAAGTGCCGTCAAGACAATGAGTTACGTCTTAACGGCACTTGGGTTAGCGGAGAGAGGGGGATTCGAACCCCCGTACCACTTTGACATGGTAACAGCATTAGCAATGCAACTAGCCATGTCAGTCAAAGTCCGGTTGAATGCCGGACTTTGCTTTTTCCAGTGTTTCAGAATGCTGTCTCACCGCAGCGGGAATCAGCTAGGGACGTTTTAGGTACCACTTTTGGTACCACTACGATTTCCTGATCGGATGCGCCGTTGCGGCCAGTTTGCTCGGAGTGAACCTGCCGTCTGCCTCAACTCCCCGCCGACAGAGGCGGAAAGCGAAACGACGCGGTGGGGCGTCCTCCCTGGTGTGTTAAATCCCGACGGTGGTCCCTATATAGAGGGGCTACTAAATGTCTGATCGGCATCCATTTGGCGGTCAACTGAACTGAGAACTGCATTCACAAAATTGGGACAACTATCCATCTATAGAGAGACACAAAAACTCACACAGATGGCGGCTGACCGGCAGCAGAGCGACGTTCAACTGAACAAAATCCCGACTGTAGGCCATCTGTAGAGAGACACAAAAACGAATCTTCAACCCTGAGAACAGGAAAGTAATGGCTGTTTCGAATCATCAAGGTGAAGCTATCCGGCCCGGTGAACTGTACACCCAGTCCGAGGCCATGAAGCGGCTGGGATGGGGGCGTCACGCCATGCGGATGGCCCGCAACAATGGTCTGAAGGTGGTTCTTCAAGGTGGCCGGGCGTTCGTCCTGGCCGATGAAATCCTGGCCTATTTCAAGCGAACGGCTGTTTGACCAACGCATCGAGATCATGCGTCAGATGCGGGCGGATGGGCACAGTATCCGGCAGATTGCTGAGGCGGTGCATGTTGGCGTTGGGACTGTTCATCGAGCAACTGAAGCACCTGTTCCAAATGGAACACCTGAAGTGACCGGCAAGGACGGCAAGACGCTTCAGGCCAATGCGCTGAAGACGATCCGCGATGGTCGCCTGTACCGGAAAACACACCCAACCTTCGAAGAGTTCTGCCAGGAGCGGTTAGGGATCGGACGGAACTACGTGAACAAGATTATCGCGTTTGGTGACGTTGTTGAAAACCTGAGTGAAGACAGGACTCTGGGTACAATTTGTACCCAAATTTCTGAAGGGGCAACCCGCGAGATCGCGTCTCTTGAACCGGAGCAGCAACGTCAGGTTGTCAGAGAAGCTAGCAACAACGGAACAGTGAAGCCTACAGCTAGGGCGGTTGCGGCGATACTCCAAGGGCCGGATAGACGCAGACTTCGCGGCGCTGATTGGAATGGACCACCAGCAGGTGAGGCAGCGAAGCCCGGAGAGTGCACGAAAAGTTTGCCAGTTACCGGAAACCGGTAAATCTGAAATGGTCGCACTATGTCGCCATGAACTGGCCCGACGCGGCCGAGTGCCTGCAATGGGGGGGGAAGAGAATGAAGCCAGCGTAAAGCCACATTTGAAACCCTCGTCAGGCTTGATCACCTGACGTTGCCTGCTGGTGTTCACCATCCAGCATCAGCAGGCGGAATCACTCTCTATCGGATGGTCAGAAAAGGATTGAATTGGATGGTATGTGTGCCGGAGTGGCTGAAGCCCCGCGAATTGACCGGGCTGGATCTGTACCGCAAAAAGCCGTTTGCCGAGGCGATTGTCAGCCTGCACCGTGACTACGCCAGAAGTGTCTACGACGCGGAGGCCGTTCGACTGAGCCTGGATGTCTACGTGGCCGACGGCGTTTTTCGTGATGATCAGGTGGACGACCTGTTCCAGATCATAGTCGGTGGCCTGCCTGTCGAAATTCGATCCGACCGGATGCCGTTCGAACTGTACATCATGGACGGTCCTATCGGGGAGATGTGCGGATGGATGGTGTCGAACATGAATCGTCATCAGCCAGAATTCGCATTGCTGGCTTCAATTCAGGCAATGGCGGTCGTGCTGTCTCGCCGCGTTCGTTCGGAAACTGGCGATGGGACGAATATCTATCAATTGCTGATCGGTCTATCAGCATCCGGCAAGGATGGTCCGTTCAAGGCTGTATCGACGGTGCTTGTCCATTCAGGGGGATCGGCACTTGTGGGGACCGGCTCACTGACCGGCCCGACTGCAGCCCTCACGCAGATGACTGATTCTCCGGCTATTTTCTTCCCGATCGATGAGGCTGGCAAGACGATCGGCGCCCACAAGTCCAACAGGGCCGATCCATATTCATCAGAACTGATCACCCTGCTGTTGAAGGCCTATTCCAGTGCATGGGACCCGAAGTTCAGACACAAGGGGATGTCAGACAAGACGAATAATATTGAAATCAGTTGCCCTCATATCAATTTTCTGGGAGTGGGAACCCCGGAGACGACATATGGAAAAGTGATCGACGTTGAAAGTCTCGCCGATGGTTTCACGTCCCGGATCGTCTCGTTCGATACTGGGGATCACGTCCCCCCGCTTGTGCAGGTGCAGAAGACAGACCCCCCTAAGGAACTGTGCGACAAGCTGCGTACCTGGATTGATTTCACGCCATCAGGTGATACCGGCTGGGTTTTGTCCCCGGCACCGAAAATTGTCTCTCTGTCGGAAGCCGCGAAACGGTCATTTCAGGCAGCAATCGTGCGCTGGGATCTGATGGCGGATCATCTTGCCGGGGAAAGTGGTTCATCGATCTATCGGCGGTGCGCCGAGCATGCCCGCAAGTATGCCCTCATCTATGCCTGCAGCGAAAAAACACCTGATGACGAAATCACCATCGAGCAACGCCATGCTGACTGGGGAATCGCCCTCATTTCCTGGCTGACGGACCGATTAATCACGACCGTGAAAACGAAGGTCATGGCGTCTCAGCGGGAACTTGATATTGCCCGTACTGGTGACTTCTTGAGGAAAAGGCTAACGCAAGTCAAGGAAGTCTATACGACCGAGATCAATCGCACATTCCGAGAATGGAGCGCCAAATACCGAGGCGAATTGCTGGATGATCTGGTCGACAGCGGGGAGTTTCTCCGACAACCCAAAATGACCAAGGGACGGCCATCATTAGCGTACTCTTTGCCCCCATCTGTGGAGTGAAAACTTTTTGCCAAGAACGTCCGGCAAAAAGTCGGCATTAAGTCCCGAAGCCGTGCCTGGACTGTGCTTGTCGTTGACTTAATGCCACTTATTGCCACCTTTTTGCCATCGCATTTTGGGCAAAAAGTTTTCGACGCAAAGTTATGGTTATCACGGAGATACAAAACAGACATACCCTTAATACCTTAATGCCAACACTAACTCATTTTTTTGAAAAATTCACTCCTTTTTGTCCCTCTGAATGTGCCATCCGGCAAAAAGGCAAAAAGGGGTCCACCATGCCAGAAAGGATCGTCTCGATGCCATCAACACGACAGATTCCACAGTGGTTGCAGAACGCACTCGACAACCGGGATGACAGTCCGGAATACGAGGCCAATCTGCAATACATGTACGCCATGATGGTCGGTGTCGCTCCGGAAGATGCCCAACACATCGGGCGACATGTTGCGTCCGCGAGAATTTTCCATCCTCCAGGCCCACATATTCAGGAATACAAATGAACCAACCGAATGGGGACACTTCCCACCTACCGCCATCTGGCGACTACAACAACTTTTTTGGCTTCCAGACGTTTGAGGAGTTCATGAGTGGAGAGACAGAAGGGGACGAAGTTCATTGCAGTGAACGACCAGAACAACAAGCCGCGTCGACTGAAGATTTCCCGGATTTCTCAATGGAATCGCGTGTTTCACAACATGGGAGGCCAATATCGAGAGGCGACAGAAGTTCGTTACGGACGTGAAAACATCACTCTGCTGATGCCCGTCCGGGAGTTTGACATACTGTTCGAGATGGCAGGCGGAACACTGACGCACCATCAACCCCAACCCTCAAAGGAAACCGTCTGATATGCCAGCAATCGCCATCACCAGCCCGGAACACGGCCCCGTCACAATTCCCATGACCAGCATCAACGTCGTGCGTCGTGGACAGAATGCCAAGGCCATCATCGTCCTGCAGAACGGCAGCGAGATGCAGACCAATGAAGACTACGCCAAGCTGTCGGCCCTGATGGTCAGCGTCAACATCTGGGGATCAGTAACAACCGAACCTGCATAAGCCCCAGATTGTTCAAGGGTCCTTTCTGGCCAAAATTCGCCTCCCCCAAGCCGATGGAGGTGCTGGATTCATATGTAGCTACACGTTTTTTCCTGGACAGATGATAAGTTTCACTTATGTGCTGCGTATGACTGCATCTGGATGTGTAACCGGACGCTATTCCTGCACTGAATGGACTCCAACTGAACACGGATGAACCCGGTGGAATTAGCGATCGTCACAACTGGTAATTTATCACACATGCCAATTGCAGGCCCCAGAATACACCACAATGCGATGATTGATCTTGGCGACTGGATTGTCACTCCGGCGATTAAAACACGCTAGCGGGGCTGTACGGCGTCCTGGGGATGGGGTGAGTGTCTTTCTCGAACTGAAAAGGAACTGAATGATTGATTTGAGGCTCGCGACTGAATTGATGGCCCGGCAAGACGCGGTGTTCGCACCGTTCCGGGAATTCCGTGACCCTCCGGGCGGACTCGACCCGGCACGCTCCACATTCGGGACGCTGCGAATGGAATTCCCATCGAGCGGGGTTCCTGTGCCGGTCGCCGATGGGAGTTATCAGGCCCAGAAGGAACAGCGGGAAGCCATTGGCCTTCTGGTGGAAGCCGGGATTATTGAAGTGTTCCGGCCTCATGGGGCGAAGGCGCTGGGTTATCGCCTGACCGATGCCGGTGAAGAACAGTGTCGACTCGGTTGCGGGCAAGTCAGCCTGCATCAGACGTTGCGGATTGTTGACCATCTGGTGTCGGAATTCGGGATCGGCGTGGCCTTCAGCGAACACGACGCGATTGAACGCATTGGCTACGCAACCGATGTGGAGTCAGTCCGGACCCGGAAAATCCTGCTGCAGGAAGATTTGTCACCGGCATTGTCGCGGGGCTGGGTGGAATCGGCGTGCCAGTTGTCCGGGCATTGCTTCTACACAATCACGGAAGTCGGTCACACGGCAGCGGTTGCAGGCATCGACCTGCCAGCGTTCGAGTCTTCCAACACGCATCAGCCTGCATACGTGGCTGCGTTCAAGGCGGCTTTCGAGGCGTTCCGCAACATGGAACCGCCTATTTCGTCTGATATCGGCCTGCTGAATTATCCCGGCTGACGGTCCGGCTGACCGGACTTTTCTTCCACCTGCCAGGCCTACGGTCTGCGCTGTGCCGACCGCCCGACAGGTGATTTCTCTCGAAAGAATGTATTTCCGAATGATTGAAAAGATTGTGACTGATCTGCCGCAATGTGCTTTCCATAGCCCGGCAACTGTTGAGGCCCGCCAAGCTGCCGCCACTGCCTTGCAGGCTGCCAATGCTCAGGCGGACGAACACAACTCCCAGGCGGCTGACCTGTTGCAGGCTGACCCTGCCGACATCGACCCGGCTGCCCTGTTCGCTGGTTCCGGTCCGGGTGGGTTCGCTGTGCTGCAAAGCCAGTTGCAGGCCCGGCGACTGGCCGATGCGTTCTACGTTCTGCATCGCCGGGACGCCCAGGACTGCATTAACAGCAGCAACGGCCAAGCCTCAGACCTGCTGACACAGGCGAATCACGCGGCCTCGTCCGAGGACTGGCACCAGAACCGGACGGCAGCCGGGCAATTGGTCGAACGGCTCAAGGCCATTGTTCGCAAGCAACTGGCCCTGTAGGCCGTTTCGCTGCTGTTCTCTGTTTCGAATTTCAAACACAAAGGACGTTAATGGTTCCAGACACATCGCAACCCGGCGACCAGCCGACGCTGCAAATTCTGGGGGAGATCGGCCCCGACCTGTTGCCGACTGTGCAGCAGTTTCTCCGAGTGAACGCGAATGCTCCCGGCGTTCGTGTTGAGATTCGTTCAGACGGCGGCGATGCGGCAACCGGCCTGTCAGTGCATGAAGCATTGCGGGCGTTCCCCGGGCAGATGACGACGTTCGCTGCTGGGACGGTCGCCAGTGCTGCAGCGATCATCTTTTTGGCTGGAAGCCGACGCGAGATGGAAGCCGACGCGGAGCTGATGCTGCACAACAGCTACATCCTTGTTTCCGGTCAATGCGTGCTGCTGGAACAGGAACTCGCCCGCATGACGAAAGATGTGTTTCAGGCGAATCGACGCATGGAACGCATTGTTGTCAGCCAGACCGGGCAACCCCTCGAACAGGTGGTCGCATGGTTGACTGCTGAGACGTTTTTCGATGCGGAACAGGCCCAGCGATTCGGACTCGCGACGGACATCATTCGACAGCCATCCGCCAGTGCTGGCCCGGACGGTCCACAACCTGAGACCCCGCAGGCTGCTGCCTTGGCCCTGATTGCCAAGTATACGGCGGCATTCGGTGAAAAAGCGGCTGCGAAGTATCTCGGGAAGGGTCTCAGCTATCCCCAGGCGTTGGAACGTCATTGCAAGGTGCTGAAGGCTGAGATTCGATCCGTGTCGGCGGAACTGACTGCGGCGCGGGCGGAACTGGAGCAGTTGCAGGCCGAAAAGCGGTTGCTGGAAATGCACCTTAGCCCGACAGCCAGATTCGACCGGCCTGCGCAACCTCAGACTCTCACCGATGTGATCAAGATCCAGCGCGGCGAAAAACTCGCTCTCTGATATTCCCGATTCAGCGTTTGAATCGGAATTGTTTGTTGACTCGAAAAGGTGATTGAATTGATGGACTTTACGACTCTCCCAGTGTTGAAGGCTTATGACTGGCTGCCTGCGGATCTGGACGCCGAACGGATTGCCCTGGAAACGGAACTCGCCAAGTTGACAGAACGCCGGTCGAAGCTGGAATCCGCATTGCAGGCTGTCAGCCAGACCGATATCGATACGGTCGACTATGACGACCTGAAGCGGGCGGAAGCGGCCCGCAAAGAACGGTTCCAGTTGCTTCAGGATGAACTCAAGCTGCGGCAGAACCGGCTGGCGGCTTACTTCAAGGCTGTTCAAGCGGCAGCCCGGCAACGCCACAGGCAGTTGCAAACGGAATTGCCGGAGATCGAAGCCGAGATTCAGGCTGGTCTTGAAAAGCTGGGATACCTTCCCCCGCCATCTGGTGGAACCATTGCCGGTCAATGGGATGTGTCCTTCCTGCGTCAACATCCCCGGCACATCGCCAATCGCTGGGAGCAGGACCGGCTGCGGAACGTCTCGGGGGACTTACATCCGACACAGCAGAATGATGCGTCCGTGACGGCCTTGCGGGTTTCACTGGAATCGTTCCGGCGTGCGTTGTCGGCATAGTACCTGTGTCTGCTGTTAGGGGCTGGCAGTGTGTGCTGGCCCCCGGTTTTCTCTCCCGCTCTGGCGGGTTCGCCGGGGCTGTCTTTCTCCCTCTTGAAGGCTTTTTCTGCATGGCAAAATTCCTTGATGCGAACGGTGTGGAGCGATCCATTGAGATCTCGGTCGACGCGATCGAACAGGTTCGTTCCCGGTTCGGAATCAATCTCACTGATCTGGCGAACGGAACTCTTGGGACCGATCTGGCCCAGAATCCCCCGTTGCTGATGAACGTGATCGGCGTGCTGGCATTCCCCGGCGTCCCGGATGCCCAGGCGGCGGAGGCCCTGGCCGACAATGCCGTCATCGAAAACGCCGTCACTGCCCTGCTCATGGCGGTTGTGTCGACACTCCCGACGGATGCCGTTCTGTTGCTCTGCGATGACGATGCGGCCATGGCGGCTGTCACCGGCAAGGAACAGGCCCAGAAGCGCGAACCCTGCACCTTTCAGGATCGGCATGGCCAGACCTGTCGCGTCGAAGTGCTGTTTACCGTGCTGGAACGGGTCCGCAACGTCCTCAAGATCGATGGCACCGACCTGCAGGCGTTGGCAACCCTGTCCGATGATCCGGTGAAATAATGCACGTTGCTGTATCTCGCCAGCGATTCGAAGCAGACACAGCAGCAGTTCATGGACTCGATGACATTGCGGACACTGGAGGCCGGCATGACGGCCTATGTGGAAGCTCTCTGCCGGTTCCTGCCGACCAGTAAACGGCACATGGTGCAAGCGGCTGCCTTGAAGGCGGATCTGCAGCGGAAACAGTTGATCGGCGCGGCCATCAAGGTGCTGAACGTCTGACATTGTTTTCGGTTCTCACTGTCCGGGTGCTGCCATGCGGCCCCCCCTGTTCTTTCTTCCCTGTTCATTTATTCCGGAATCTGAATGTCAGACACAGCACCACCGAATGCAATCAAGGCAGGCGGAGCCTACGTTGAGTTTTTCACCGTCGACGGCAAATTTCATCAAGGGTTAAAGAAGGCAGAGAATTCCCTATCGGACTTTTCAGCCAAGGCGACCAAGGCCGGGGCGGCTCTGGCGGCAGCCGGAGCGGCGATTGTGACCGGCGTGCTAGCAGCCGCGAAATCCTTCGCTGATGCTGGCGATGCTCTCGACAAGATGAGCGGCCGGACTGGGGTGGCAGTTGAGTCCCTGTCAGCACTGAGCTATGCGGCTGGCCTTTCCGGCGCGAACATCGAAGCGGTTGAGGCGGCATTCAAGGGCATGTCTGCGGCCTTTCTGAACGCGCAGCGTGGATCTGCAGAAGTGGTACAGGCGTTCGAGGGCGTTGGCCTGTCTGTGGCCAAGCTGGCGACAATGAACCCTGAGCAGAAGTTTCTGGCGATTGCTGACGCATTGTCGAAAGTTCATGACCCGACCCGTCGCGGCGCTTTGGCCATGAAGCTGTTTGGAGAAGCTGGCCTGAAGCTGCTCCCCATGCTTGCGGGTGGTGTCGACGGAATCAGGGCGATGATGAAAGAGGCCGGAGACCTGGGGCAGGTCATGTCGACCGAAGACTCAAAGGCCGCTGCCGTCCTGACTGATGAGATTGGCAGGCTGACCGGCAGTCTTGAAGCCCTCAAGAACACGCTAGGGGCGGCTGTCGCCGGGGAACTGACCGAGTTCATTCAGGGAGTCAACGCGGCGACTCCAGCCTTGATCGAGAGTCTGAAAGCGAATCAGGAATGGATTGTCTGGCTGTCCAAGATGGCCCTGGAACTGACAGCGGTGGGGGCTGCAATGGGGACGGCCGGGACGGCGGCTTATGCCCTGTCTGTCGCCATCAAGACGTTGCAGACGGCCACGGTCGGACTGACGGCATCGCTGGGGCTGATCGGTGGTGCTGGCATCATTGCCGGGCTGGTGCTGATCACGGATGAACTGACCCAACAGATCACCCTGCAGAGCCGACTCAATAAGGAGTTGAAACGCTCGATCGATCTGCGTCAGCAGTTGGCCGACACAGCCGGAAACCTGACAGAAGATGCCATTGAAGACTCCCGCAAGAGCGGCGGGGAGGATCGGCGTGAGAAGATCCAGACAGACATCGACAATACCCAGAAGAACATCGACACCAAAACGAAGCGGGTGGCCGACCTGCAGGCCCGGGCCGATGAACTCGACCGGAAGGCCACGATTGCCGAACAAGCCGGAAGTGGTGACGAAGATGACTTCCGGTCCCAGGCCCATGCGGCCCAACTTCGCAAGCAAGCCAAGGCAATTCGCAACGGGGATCTGGCCGACGAACAGTCGATTCTGAAAACTCAACAGGAAGCCCTGCAGAAGTTCAAAGACGAAATGCAGGCATTCCTGAAAGAACAGACAGAGATTCAAAAGGCCAATGCAGGCCCGATCACGACATCCGGCCAATCCCAATCAGGTCTGACCTACGATCCGGAAACCACGAAGGATTTCGGGAAGCTCAACACAATGGGGGACGCCCTGCAGGATGCAGCCAACCGCCAGCGTGAGCAGGCCGCAGCCCTCAAGAAGGCCCTGGAAGAGGAAGCCGAGGATGTGGCTGAAGCCATGATGACCCCGGCCGAGAAGCTGCAGAAGCGGCTGGAACGCCTGAAGCAGCTTCAGGGACACGGTCTGTCGGAACAGGACTACAACCGGGCTGTGAACTTCGAGAAAGCCCAGGCGGCAATACAGTCAGCAAGGCTGAGCATTCCCGAGATGGCTGTCCGTGCCCAGAACGCGGCAGCCGCACAGCAGGGGAGTCAAGAGGCATTCAGTTCAATCGTTCAGGCGATGAACAACGGCAAGAACCTGGACCAGCAGATTGCCAGCAACACGAAGTCAGTTGCAGACAATTCGAAAGATCAGGCGAGGTACCTGAAGCAGATCGACAGAAATATCAAGCGGATTGAACCCGTCACGATCAAAGTTATGGAGATCGTCTAATGCCAGTCGCGTTACCTGAGGTTGTATCCTTCGAGCCGGAAAACGAATTCGGCGGAACGTTCGCACAGCAGGGAAGCCGGTTCCGAACGTTCCTTTGCGAAGTGAAATTCGCCTGACCTGACCAGCCTGAAAACGATCATCCCCCCGGCTGAAAGGTCGGGGGGATGTGGTGGTTGTTAATGACACTAAACGCATACCCTAATAATTTCCCTTGCGATCTCTTTAAACTTTGAATCTAGTAGATCAATTTGCGCCTTCTGATTCCAGATCCAATTTCCACGATCTTGAAGATTCTTAAGCTGCTTGTGATCCTTTAACTGCCCCATTGGAACGTTCTGCCAAAGACTGTTTTGTATCAAAACGTTCGCATCTTCAATTCCACCTATCTGATATGATTCAGGAAGGTTTTCAGCCACTCCATTATATCCATTTTTGGGGTCGCTCATTTTCGGGATCAAGTCGACATTTATTGACTCAGTAATTCGGTCTTGAAACGTCTTGTCTGCCTGGATCAATTCCTTTTCTTTCGGCGGCACCCCTGCGTCGATTTCCTCGCGGGTGCGACGCTTCTTCGCTGTGTCAAATCCGTTGAAAATCCATCCTGCAAAAACAGGCTTCCCAAAATCATCAAATTCATCGTAACGAGGATTCGACTCTTTGAAGCGTGTCAGTCCGGTAATCCAGTCCCTTCTGAAAGAAGGGATCATTTGCCCGATGAGGCCAACACAATACACACTGAAGTTGTCCGATGTGCATGGAACTATGAAATAGTCGGAAGAATAGAACGTTGCCCTTACAAGCGCACCGAAGGACGGTGGAAGATCGATTAATATAAAATCAAAAATATAACCCGCTTTACTCTCGGCTTGTTTAACCATGTTTTTGAGTACAAGGTATTTTGACAGACCTGTTCCTGACAGTAGGTCGGCACCCACATTAAGGGAATCGGCGTATACGTTTAGCCAGAAGTCTCCCGCAATTAGGTCTACATTCTCGTGGGTGTGGACTCCTTTGTGAAGAAATATTTCCTGTCCGCCAATATTCTGAAGGAATCGCTGCAGGTAAGCACGCAAAGTCGTCCCATATGGGAGATTATTATTCGGGAGTTGATTCACGAACACCTCTTCCCCGAGCATCGCAATTGACAAATTGCACTGTGGATCAAAATCGATAATCAGGACTCTCTTTCCCATTCGCCCCAGGGTGTCGGCAACATTCCAGCACAGATTTGTCTTCCCAACTCCACCCTTATTATTGAAAAGTGCAATCACCTTGCCCATTGGTTTTGCCCGTTCTTTCTATTCAGTTTTTTTCTTCTCTGTCGGCACAACAACGATTTCTTGCAGGCTAATGGAGTCGCCTGAAATATCCGTTAGCGGCGGGTATTACTTCTACGTGGTTGCGTCGAACGCGATTCAAGGAAGTAATTAAGGTCGCTTTCCCGAACCCGCATTCGGGGCTTTCGAGATCCACGTGACACCGAGACGTTGACGCCACGGAGTTCACCGGACCCGACCCATGCGTTTACGGTTGATGCAGAGACACCAACCAATTCAGCAACTTCTTCAAGCGTGTATGTGGCTTCCATCGCTTACTCCGACAGATTGGGAATAGTGGCTTCCGATCACTCAGGCACAATTACAGTCTCACTGATTCGAACGGCCGATGAAGACTCTGACGCGGCAATGATCTGCCGGGCACGTTTGCGGCCCAGTGTCAGTAGCCACTGTTGGACCGTGGCGAATCCCTCAGCGTTCGATGCCTTCTCGAAGAGTGCGGAGTCTTCTTCGCTGCATCGAACGCCGTATTGAATCCCCTGTCGGCTGACTGCCTCTTTTTTCGCTGATTTCTTCGCCATGCCGGAAGTGTGACCTGTACGGATGTTGACTTCAACGTTTCTGATTGCAGAAAAACACGAAAGATAGCACTGGCTAGCTATTGCCAACATATTAGCCGTTGCTATCCTGACTCCCACGCCCCCGCCGGTTGGACCAGAACCGCAGGGGACTGACAGCACAGATCGACCGGGCATCCGCCTGGATTCTTGAAGGCCGTTCATTCCGCTGGTCCCGGATTGGACGGCCTTTCTCTATTTCCCACTCGAAGGGAGGCACGTTTTGAAAGTTCACGCTGAAGAACTGACACCGGAAGAAATCGAACTGTGCACGCATCGGCACAACGTCCGGATGCAGTTGCGGGGAGAATGTAAGGCCCAGCACGACGGAAAACTGATCTGCACCTACTGCCGGGCAGAACTGACGCAATCCCAGATGCGTCTGTCCCACATTGTGCCGTTGTCTCAGGGAGGCCAGACAGACACGCGGAACGTTGTGCTGGCCTGTGCGGCCTGCTGTGAGTCCAAGCACTGCCGCAACCTGGAAGACTGGCTGCAGCGGCTCGACACGATGCGGGCGGATGTGCAACGGCTGCTGACCTATCACCCGCAACCGATGCCTGCAATGATCGAAGCACCAAAAGAAGAAGCCGCAACCGAAGCTGCGGCTTGATCGAAGTTTCATCATCCCCTGCCCTCTCAATGCCAATCGATTCGGCAAGGGACAACACACGAAGGATATGACCATGACTGAATCGACACAAGCCCCCAACTCTGAAGAATCACCGATCAGCCGGGAACAGATGCAGGAGATTCTGTCTGAACACTTTGGAGAAGCAGCCACACTCACGCAGATCGGCACAGACCAGCATTTCGAACTGAACTACGGGCAAGCCTGCGGCAGCGAGTATTTCCAGGAGGATGATTCCCTTTCCCTGGTGCGGGCATTGCAGGCATTGGCAGCCAAGGCGCTGGCAGCGGCTGCACAAATCGATGAGGCGGCTGGATATGCCCCCGAAATTGAACTGTTCAACATCAATCCCTGCCATCGCGAAGTGGGGGTGATCTGCCTGGATGAGGAAGTCTCGATTCTGGTGTCCAACACAGACACCGACGAACAAGCCATCACAAAGGCCCGTCAGGCTTTCGCCTTGCTGACACAGGGAAAGAAGCCTATTCCGCATCGACATCGCGTCAGCGGGGCTGCTGGTGGCTCTGGCGTGAGTCTGCGACCGTCACAGCCATCGGAATACCGTTTCTGGCTGGGGACAGAGGGGGTGTTCGAGAATGTGGAAATCTGCGTCTGGGGCGAAGCGGATGCAGTCAAGTCCCAGGACATGGCCGAACGGTTCATTGCCTACCTGCAGGATCAGAAGCCGGACCGCAAGCGTCTGACGGCCTGATTGCCTGCATTTTCCAGGGGCTGGTTCGCGGTCGCAGTCGGCATTGCCGAAACACGAACCGGCCCCTGTTTTCAATTCACCTGATCCCGGAAGCCTGCAACAGGCTGACCGGGTTTTCTCATGTTCGAAGGGAACGAAATGGCATCACTCAAAGTCACATTGTTCAAGCCTGCATCCCGGAAATTCTACCTCTGCAAGTGGAACGATCCCATCACGGGCAAGGTGAAAAAGAAGTCGACCGGGAAGATACGCAAGCGGGAAGCGGAACGGTTCGCGGCTCGCCTGGAAGACAAATTAAAGCGGGGAGAATCGATCTGCGGAACCAAAACGCAATGGGATCTGTTCGCCGAACGCTATGACACAGAAGTGATGCAAGGGCAGTCGAAGCGAACCCGCGAGAAAGCCGCAATGGTGCTGGAATCTGTTAAACGGGAAATCTCTCCCCGGTCACCTGATCTTCTCGACGCCAATCAGATCAGCCAGTACGTGAAAACCCTGCGCGATGCTGGCCGGTCGGAAGCCACCATCAAAGGGCATTTGGCCTATCTGAAGGCCGCGCTTCGCTGGGCGGCTGACATGGAGATTATTCCAAAGGCCCCGGCCATCAAGATGCCCACTCGCGTCAAGACGGCCAAGGGAAGGGCAATCACTGTTGAAGAATTCGAACGAATGCTAGCGAAGGTCCCCGAGGTTCTGAATGCCGACATGGATAGCCAGCGGGTCGCCGACTGGTCATTCTTCCTGCGCGGTCTGTGGTGGTCAGGGCTGCGCCGCTCCGAGGCATGGCATCTGCATTGGACGGACGATTCGATGATCTGCGTTGACCTGTCCGGGCGGTTCCCGATGTTTCGGATTCAGCAGGAAGCCGACAAGGGATTCGAAACCCGGACGTTCCCGATTGCTCCGCAGTTCGCCGAAATGCTTCTGGCTGTGCCGGACGAGTGCAGGATGGGATATGTGTTCAATCCATCGAATGCGGACGGAGTGCGTCACAATGAAACAGTCACGTCTCGACTGATCAGCCGCATGGGCAGAGAAGCAAACGTCAAGGTTGCAGGCACGGACGGGAAACTGAAATTCGCGTCAGCCCATGACCTGCGGCGTTCTTTTGGGACCCGCTGGGCATCCAAGGTGATGCCTGCCGTGCTTCAGCAGATGATGCGTCACGCGGAAATCAGCACGACGATGGGTTATTACGTGACTCAGAATGCCGAAGCGACAGCCGATACGATGTGGCAGGCTGTTGGTACCACTTCAGGTATCACTGCCCCCAAAGGGGGCGAAAAACATCTCAAGAAAAAAGCCGTAAGTCCTTACGGCTAGCGGAGAGAGGGGGATTCGAACCCCCGCACCACTTTGACATGGTAACAGCATTAGCAATGCTGCGCAATCGGCCACTCTGCCATCTCTCCGGCGTGGTTCCTGACACTGTGCAATCAGGCTTTCCACTTATGCCTTTGAATACTGCGTTCATCCCGATCTGGCATCAACGTCAGTCTCGCAGAACACGATTTTTCAGGAGGACCGGCGTGCCTGCCATGGCAAGACATGCCTGCACTTCCCAAATCAAAGGCACGACGAAGTCTACACACTCAACAGTTCTTGGCAAGCCTGCGGTGACCGCGGCCGCACGGCTTTGGACCGGCGTCAGGAAAATTCAGACCGGTAAAAGGAAATGCAGAGATTCAGGGAAATTGATCGAAATTTCTTTTCAGCAGGGTGACGTATGAATGCAACGGAAGTCCTGAATTTGCAGGCTCCCGCACAGCCAGCCCCCAGGGAAATCACCCGATTGCGGGACTGTCTTCGCCCTGCACAAAATGCACTGGCTGACGCGGCGTGCCCAGACAATCCACAGGCTCGAAACCTCTTTCAGAGCACGAAACGTCAGTGAGTGCATCCGGCACAAAGGAATACTGCCCCCGCACAGGCATTCATCACATCAGTGCCCCAAACAGGCATGGGTTCTACATGCGCACAACCGCCAGTTCCGCCAGTTTGCGGGCCTGGGCCGCCGAAGTATCGGCCGTGAACTGAATCCGGACCTGCCATTTGCCTGTTTCATCAGGGGTGAACTTCCAGTGCGGCACCACGGTGCAGCTCTGATGCACCAGTTCGAAGCCCCCTTCACTCTGGCTGACCGTCTGAATCGGAAATGTCCAGAACTCGGCAGGCTGTGTCAGTTCCAGAGAGGCATCCACTCCCAGCCATTCATCCACCAGTCCCATGCGCAGGCTGGCCGGCAATGACTGCACCGTTTCCAGCGGCCCGCACTGTGCGCCATGCCCGTTGTAGTAATACCGGTCGTTCGCTCCGGCAGGCATGGCCGCAAAGTTGAACTCCACGCCAAAATGCATCGGCACGCCCGGCGGCAGCTGACTGAGTTCATAAGTGATTTCCAGCTGGCTGCCGTTTCCAGCATCGAGCGCCACAGTTTTGTCGACACGAATCCAGTGGTCTCCCATCCGTCCTTCGCGCGACATCACCGCTTCCACGCGAGTGTCCGAACGCCGCATTCGGGTTTCATAGACCCCCAGCAGAAAATCTCCGACCGAGCCATTGCCCAGTTGAAATTCCGTCAGCGTGGTATCAGGACGCAGAAAGTGATCTACCAGCGATTTGCGCGGCCAGCGATCATAGGCAATGCTCTGATCCAGATTCGCCTGTTTGAATCGCACCCCTTCATGTTTGTTGAAGGCGACATCGTCGACCGCCTTCGCGGCTCCGGCCGCTTCCAGCACGGTCTGATGATAGGGCTCAGGACGACGGTTCAGTGTGGCCAGCAGGTTGACATTGATCGTTCGCAGGTCCAGCTCATACAAATGCCCCCCCCGCGCCGGAGCCAGATAGGCCATCATCCGGTCCCCTGCCATCCGGATCTCCTTACGGGCGTCCAGATTGAAATCATCTGCTTCAATTTCGACCCAGCGCTGCGGACGCCCCTGCAGTTTCTCCACCGCCGTATCTGCGGCAATCAGATGCTGATAAATCGCGTTGCGCAGATGCGGCAGATACAGGCCGCCAAATGATCCATGCCAGTACGGACAGTTGCACTGCCCACGATACAGATCCATTCGGGCCTGCTCATACAGATCCGGCTGCCGCCGCGCCGCTTCGGAGTTCGACAGGGCGTTGATCCGTTCGCTGACCTCGCGCGAACGGCAATACATTTCGTTACTTTCCGGATACTTCACCAGGAAGTTTCGCCACTGCCCGGCGCGAAAGAACGGCTTCACCTGCTTCCATTCCGGCTTTTCCTGCAGTTCCGCCACAATCTTTTTGTAGTCCAGCTGCTGATCGGTCGGCAGCGCCCATTCCGTCATTTCCCGGTAACTGGCATTCGGCAGATAGACTTTTCCCTGCGGAGCGACTTCATCCACCGCCTGCCCCATGGTGACGATCTTCAGCCAGTCCGCATTCTCCCGGAAGGCCTGAAACATCTCCTTCAGCCAGCCTTTGCCATAGACATGCTCAAAGGTGCCCGGCCAGGAGCCAAACTTTTCCCCGTCATCACCAAAAGAAACCACGGTTTCCGGATGCAGTTCGGCCATCTTCTTCAGATAGGCCATCACTTCTTCCGGAGTCGACCAGGGAATCGCATACCGCAGCGGCTCGTCATCCGGAAAGACTTTCAACAGACGGCCTTCATTTTCGGTCAGGTAATATCCATGCAGCCGGTCCTCGCCGAGTCCGGCCCAGCGGAAATGCGAGTCGTCCAGAATCGTATATTCAATGCCGGCATCCACCAGATCACTGGCAAAGTTCGGTTCCCAGACCCGTTCCGGCACCCACATGCCTCGAATCGTGGTTTCAAACAGCGCCGAGAGATGCTGTGTATACGCCCGGATCTGCCCGATGCGATCCCGCCCTGGAATGCTGGCCAGAATCGGTTCAAAGAACGGGCCTCCCAGCAGTTCAATCCGTCCGGCACTCACATACCCACGAATCCGATCGATGTATTCCGGCCGGTGCTCTTCCAGCCATTCCAGCAGGCTGCCGGACAGATGCACCGTCACAGGGATTTCCGGGAACTCATCGAGCACATCAAAAAACGGCTCATAGGCTTCGCGAAAGGCCTGGGCGAAGACCCCGTCGAAGTTTCCGACCGGTTGATGATTATGAATTGCAAAAATCAGTCGAAGCCGAGAGGCCATGGTCCGTTCCAGCAGAGAAACCGTCCGAGGGCGAAAAGAAAGTGCCGTGAATGAGCCGCCTGCCAATGTCAGGTCAGGCAGAAAACCGCCGCGCGGCCTCCCCTGTTCACTCCCGATTCAGGAGCACCATTCCAATTCAAATGGTTTGTCCCATTCCGCAATGCAGCGTCATAGCAGGTTTTCGCCGGACTTTGAACACCTGTTCTCTCCCCGGACTGCGGAACTTGCAAGCTCAAACTGAAGGCGAATTCCGCAGCCGGCACGTGATTTCTCCTCACAGCGCCAGACAGGAAGCATGGGCAACATGGGAGGAATCGCCCCTGCCTGCCTCCTCTCGTCTTCCTGCCGCGATCAGTGTCGATTCATTCTGCCACCTGCACCCGGTAGACTGTAGGACGGAAGACTGCAGTACGAACGTCGATCGGACTCTGCCCGTGACCTGAACAATTCCGCAACCTTCACCTGCCAGAGACCCTCATGCGAACATCACCAGTCGCCAATGCCCTTCTCTCTGTCATCCTGATCTGGAGCAGCGTCACGCTGTCTGCGGCAGAGCCGGAAAATGCCGGGAAACCCTCTTCCCCTCAGATCATCGTCTGTCCAGGGGAATACCCCAATCATCTGCAGGGGGTCTGCCGCGATGATGCCGGACGGATCTACTGGAGCTTCACCACGCAACTCGTCTGCACCGATGCCCAGGGAACCGAACTGAAATCCATCCCCGTCGCCAGCCATCATGGGGATCTGTGCTTTGCCCAGGGCCGCATCTGGGTGGCCGTCAATCTCGGCAAATTCAATCAACCCGCCGGCGCGGCCGACTCCTGGGTCTATGAATATGAACCCGGCACGCTGCAAGTGGGAGCCCGGCATCCGGTCCAGCAGGTGGTGCATGGAGCCGGCGGCATCGATGCCCAGGCCGGGCACTTTTTTGTGGTCGGCGGACTCCCGAATGATGAGCCGGAAAACAAAATTTACGAGTACGACCAGGACTGGAAATTCGTCGCGGAACATCTCCTTGCCAGCGGCCACACCGACAAAGGGATTCAAACCGCTCTGTTCCATGACGGAGCCTGGTGGTTCGGATGCTACGGAAAGCCGGCCGTCCTGCTGAAAGCCTCTCCAGACCTGAAGTTCCAGGCCCGCTGGAACTTCGACGCCGCCATCGGGCTGATCGGCGATGGCCCAGGAAAATTTCTGATCGCCCGGCACCTGCCCGGCTCCGGCAAAGGGCGTTTTCGTGCCCAGCTTCAGTCGGCGGTGGAGAACGGCGATCAGGGCATCGCACTCGTGAAATGACGACGCCTTTGACGCAAGCCTTCATTTCATCAGACTCTTTCCAGGACTCCGGCAGTCCCCCCCTTCCCCGTGACTTCCCCGTCGACAAAGCCTCTCCCCGCACGAAAAACGCCCAGGCCCCGGCTTTGTCCTGCGTGGCCCAGAGTTTTCACAAGAACCCCCCGGGCTCCCTGCAGGAGATTCCCCCCGGCAGACATGATTCCCTCAGGGAAACATTGACGTTGCCCGCCCTCGGGCGTCACACTCCCCGTTTCGACCGAATCCCAGGCCGAAACCTCTCACTGTGATCTGGCATCAGCAGCAGCGAATCTCGATGAAAACTGACGAACTCCGCGAAAAATACCTCGATTTTTTCGTCTCCAAAGGCTGCGTTCGCCGCCCCAGTGACGTTCTGGTGCCGCACGGCGACAAGTCGGTGCTGTTCACCCCGGCCGGGATGAATCAGTTCAAAAACCAGTTTCTCGGCATCGGGCCGCTGGAATTCACCAAGGCCACAACCTGCCAGAAATGCCTGCGGACCGGCGATATCAGCAATGTCGGCGTCACCGCTTATCACCACACATTTTTCGAAATGCTCGGGAATTTTTCCTTTGGCGACTATTTCAAACGTGAAGCCATTCACTGGGCCTGGGAATTCCTGACCGACAAAAAATGGCTCGGACTGGCCCCGGATCGGCTGAGCGTCACCGTTTATCTCGATGACGATGAAGCCTTCGGCATCTGGGAAAAAGAGGTCGGGCTGCCTGCAAATCGCATTCAGCGCTGCGATGAAGACGAAAACTTCTGGCCGGCCAATGCCCCCAGCCAGGGGCCCGATGGAGTCTGCGGTCCCTGCAGCGAAATCTATTACCATCCTCCGACCGGCGGGAAAGAGGTCGAGATCTGGAACCTGGTCTTCACCCAGTTCAACCGCAACGGCAACCCGCCCGGCAATCTGCAGCCGCTTCCCAAAAAGAACATCGACACCGGCATGGGTCTCGAACGCTGTGCCGCCGTGCTGCAGGGAGTCGAAAGCAACTTCGAAATCGACACACTGCGCCCGCTGTGCGAGGCCGCTGCCGCGACCGTGGGAGTGAAATACGACTTCAAGAGCGAGAACGGGCGGCCGCTCCGCCGCATTGCCGACCATATTCGTGCCGTGACCATGTGCGTCCACGAGGGAGTCGTCCCCAGCAACGAAAAGCAGGGATACATCGTCCGCCTGCTGCTGCGCCGCGCCCTGCTCGAAGGCTATCTGCTCGGGCGGCAGGACGCCTTCCTGCATCAGATCGTTCCGGCCGTCGTCGAGGCCATGAAACGCCCCTATCCCGATCTGGTCGCTTCGGCCGTCGCCACCGCGGACACGATCAAGGAAGAAGAACAGCAGTTTCTGGGCATCGTAGAACGGGGACTGAACCGGTTCCAGAAAATCGTCGATCGCTGCCGCTCGGGCGAAAATGTCGTCACCGGCGAAGAAGCCTTCCTGCTGCACACCCAGGAAGGATTTCTGATCGAAATGACAGAAGCCATGGCCGCCCGGCATGGCCTGAAAGTCGATCTTTCCGGCTTTCAGAAACTGCTCGACCAGCATCGCGAAGCGAGCGGGCGGGGGTCGTTTTCCGATTCCGTCATGGCCGAAGGCCCGCTGGACGCCCTGCGCAAAACCGGCGGCACTACCGAATTTCTGGGCTATGACTCGACCAGTGGAACCGGCCAGGTGATCGGCATTATCTCCGCCGGACAGCTCGTCCCCGCCCTGCTCTCTCCAACCGGCGATGAACCGGTCGCCGTGGTCCTCGACCGCACGCCATTCTATGGAGAAACAGGCGGACAGGTGGGAGATGTCGGCACCCTGACAGCCTCGAACGCCCGTTTCAACGTCATTGACACCCAGCGCGATGGCGATCTGGTCCTGCATGTCGGGCATCTCGCCAGCGGCGAACTGAAACTGGGAACCACTGTTCAGTCCCAGGTCGATGCCACCCGCCGGGCCGGAATCCGCCGTGCCCACTCCGCCACTCATATTCTGCACCATGCCCTGCGAACCGTGCTCGGCCCCAATGCCCAGCAGCGGGGATCGCTCGTCGACAATGACGTGCTGCGATTCGACTTCTCCCACAAAGGCCCCATGACCGAGGAAGAACTTGTCCAGGTCGAAGACGAAATCAACGCCCGCATCGCCGAAGGGGCCTCCGTCACCACCCAGGTGACCGACCAGCAGACCGCCCGGGAACACGGGGCCATGATGCTGTTCGGGGAAAAATACCCGGACAAGGTCCGCATGGTGACCATGGGAGACTTCAGCGTCGAACTCTGCGGAGGAACGCACCTTTCGAACACCGGACAGGTCGGGTTCTGCCGCATCATTTCGGAAGAAGGGGTCGCCAAAGGAGTCCGCCGCATTGCCGCTTATACCGGCCTGCAGGCTTTGAACCATGTGCGGGAAACCGACCGCCTGCTCAAGCAGCTGGCCATTTCACTGAAAGTTCCTCAGATCCGCGAGCTTCCCCGCCGGGTCGATCAGCTGCAGTCCGAACTGGCCAGCACGAAAAAAGAACTGACCCAGTATACCCAAGCAGCCATTGCCGACTCGGTGCTCAGCCTGCTGTCCGAAGCCGAAATGGTGGGCACGGCACGAATTGTCTGCCGCCAGCTGGACGGCGTCGACCGGGATCAGTTGCGACAATATGCCGACAACCTGCGTCACGAAGGGGGCTCGGTGGCCGTGCTGCTGGCAACGGTTCAGGAGGGAAAGGTCACCCTGCTTGCAGCCGTGTCCCCAGACCTGGTCAAACGGGGCGTCAAGGCCGGCGACTGCGTCCGGGAAGCGGCCCGACTCATTGGCGGCGGCGGGGGTGGCCGGCCTGATCTGGCCGAAGCCGGCGGCAAGGACCCCTCGCAGGTTGACGCCGCATTGCAGGCGGGGGCAGGCGTTTACCGCAAAGCACTGGAAAAATAGAGCGAGAAAAAATTGACCGCGACTGCCGAAAGGGGCTGACCGGCCCCTGCAAAACCCACGGACACCATTTCCACAACGCCTTCCGATCTGGCCCTCAGGCGTCAGGACGGGCTCAACGAATCGTTCGCTGTCGATCCGATTGCCCTATCGCCAGAATGTTGTTCACCTTAAGAAACACGGCCCCGGAATTGACGACGGGGGCGTGTCCAGTAGAATCGACGTTTTGACGAATCGGAGTCCGGACTCCGGGAACCGTTCCAGAACGCTTCAGGACGCTCAACAGGAGAGCTCGAGTGCAGGTTGAAATTACGTGCCGTCACGGTTCGATCAAGCCGGATTTCCACGATTACATTACACGTAAAGCTCAAAAACTCGTGACCCTCTTCGAACGGGTGACAGCCATTCGTGTGACCCTGGATTACGAAGGCGACCGGGTCAAAGTCGAAATTCTGGTCGACGCCGAACACAAGCACGACTTTGTCACTTCCGAAGTTCTGGGAGCCAGCGAAGTCGGAGCCGCGTTCGATCAGGCCCTGTTCAAAATGGATCAACAGATCCGCAAGTACAAGGAAAAACTCCAGGATCACCGCCGCGACAAGCCGCTGAACGATCTGGTTTCCGACGGCCTGGAAACTGCCGAAAACGAATCCTGAACAGATTGACACACTCCCCAACTGCCCCTGGGGGGGGGCTCTGGGGAATCCGGACAGGTTCCGGCAACAGCCCTTTCGCAACACATTTCATTCCTCGACCTGTCCTTCTGTGTGCTTCCTTTCAGAAACACACCCGACGTCAGACAGAACGACCCCGGCATCCGAACTGCCGGACCAGTAAGGAACCGATTTCGTCCGCCGCCTGTTCGCCTCAGCATGCTGCGGGCCTGTTTCGTAGAACAGTTCCGCGGTGCGGACTTTTCAGAAAACGGCTGGTTCAAGTTTTCACGCCCGGCACTACCGTCCAGTTCGATCCACACAGTCAGGATTGCTGCTGGCCGGTGCCATTTGTGACTCGAAAAGGAAGTATCGAATGCGACTCACTGAGTTCGTGGTCCCGGATGCGATTCTCCCGCAACTGAAGGCCGACACGAAACAGTCTGCCATCCGCCAGATGGTTGCCAGCCTGAAAGATGCTGGAAAAATTCGCCCGGCGGACGAGGAGACCATCGTTTCGGCAATCCTGAAGCGCGAAGAACTGGGCTCAACCGGAATCGGCCGCGGAGTCGCGGTGCCGCACACCAAGCATCCCTCGGCCGACAGCATCATTTCCACCGTGGCCCTGTGCCACGAGGGACTGGACTTCGAAAGCCTGGATGGCGAAGACGTCTACATCCTGTTTCTGCTGATTTCCCCGCCAGATCGCCCCGGCGACCACCTGCGGGGACTGGAAACTATCACCAGGCACCTCAAAAACGATGATTTCTGTAGCTTTCTGAAGCAGGCCACCACCACTGCGGCCGTGGTCGATCTGCTCCAGGAGGCCGACGAAAGCCAGTCGTAGTCGCGAACCTGCGCCGAAATGGTGTGTCTTTCGATTTTCAGAACAGAACACATCAGATCCGGCGTCAGATTCCCCTGCGACAGGACATTCCATGTCGACGACTTCTCTACCTTCCATGAGCGATCCCGAGTTGATCCAGCGACCTGTCCGGCTCGAACTTGCACAAGGACTTCACATCCGTGCATGTTCCCGCGTCGTTGCGCTGGTCGGCAGCTTCAACGGGCAGATCCGCATTCACAATGGCTCCCGCTCGGCTGATGCCAGTTCCATGTTCGATCTGATGCAGCTGGCGGCCCTGCCTGGCACGGACCTGATCATCGAAGGCCAGGGAGTCGGAGCAGAAGCCGTGATTGACTCCCTGGAGCGTTTCCTTTCGCAAACCGCCGAAACGACGGAATGATCTCCCCCCGATCCCGAACGTCATGGCGTCCTGCCGTTCCGTCGCCCTGCCTGCTGCCTTCGACCTGACAACGGCAACCGCCTGGCTGCGACGAAACAAGGGTACTGATGCAAGTCAAACAAGGCATCGCTGTTTCACCGGGAATCGCAATCGGGCCCGCATTTGTTCTCGGCGTCGAGGACTTCCGGGTGCCGCAGCACTATGTCAGCGTGGCTGCCGCCGAATCCGAAATTCAGCGGCTGCGGGCGGCTCTGCAGAATGTCGCCAGCGAAATCTCCGCCAACGAAGCTCTGGCCTCCCAGCATCTGGGAAAAGAATATGCCGCCATCTTTGGCGCGCACCTGCAGTTTGTCCGCGATCCCAAGCTCGTCGCCGAAATGGAGCAGCGAATTCGCGACCTGCATCATTCCCCCGAATTCGCCGCGACACAGGTCCTGCGGCGCTTCGCCCGCGAACTGCAGAATCTGGGCAACCAGTATCTGGCAGAACGCGCCACCGACCTGTTTGATCTCGAACGCAGCCTGCTCCGGCATCTGCTGGGAGAAAAGCGAGAAGAACTCTCGCATCTGACCACGGCGGTTGTGGTGCTCGCCCACAATCTGACCCCCAGCGAAACGGCCAATCTCAACCGCAATTTCGTCCAGGGATTCGTGACCGAGGTCGGCGGCAGCACCAGCCACACCGCCATTCTGGCCGGGGCACTCGAAATTCCCGCCATCGTCGGAGTCGGCAGTTTCCTGACCGATGTCGCCGGGGGTGACATGGTGATTGTCGACGGCGAGCAGGGAAAAATCATCATTTCCCCGGATGAAGAGACGCTGGAGCATTATCAGGCAGCGCTGGTCCGCAGTCGCACCAAAACCGCCAGCCTTCAGGCCCGAGTCGATGTTCCGGCCGAAACCCGCGACGGTGTCCGCATCGCCGTCTATGGAAATATCGAATTTCCCGATGAAGCCGATCACTGCCGTTCTCGCGGAGCCGATGGCATCGGGCTGTATCGCACCGAGTTTCTGTATCTGGGAGCCACCCGGGAACGGACGGAACAGGATCATTACGACGCCTATGTCCGGGTCATCCAGAACTTCCCGAACCAGCCGGTCGTCATCCGCACGCTCGACCTGGGAGCCGACAAGGTTCCCGGAGCCTTGCAGGAAGTCTTTCGGGATATGACCAACCCGGAACTCGGGTTGCGCAGCATTCGGGTCAGTCTCGAATATCTGAGTCTATTCCGCACCCAGTTACGGGCCGCCCTGCGGGCTGCCACCCTGGGAGACATGCGCATCATGTTTCCCCTGATTTCGTCCCTGTCCGAACTGCGCCAGGCCAAAATGGTGCTGGGGGATGTCTGTGAAGACCTGGAGGAAGAAGGCATCCCCTTCAAACGGGATGTCCCCATCGGCATGATGGTGGAAGTCCCGTCGGTGGCCCTGCTGGCAGAAGAATTCGCCCGGGAGGTCGACTTCTTCTCGATCGGCACCAATGATCTGATTCAGTATGTCCTGGCGGCCGACCGCTCTGACCCGTCCGTAGCGAAATACTACAATCCGGCCGATCCGTCGATTTTGCTGCTCCTGCGCCGGGTGATCAATGCTGCCGGCAAGGTCGGAATTCCGGTCAGTGTCTGCGGACAGATGGGATCAGACCCGAAGTTTGTCCCTTTGCTGGTCGGGATCGGTCTGCGGCGGTTCAGCGTCACCCCGCAATCCATCCCGAGCATCAAAGAGCTGATCCGCAACATGAACCTCAGTGATGCCGAAGAGATCGCCCGGCACGCCTCGCAGCTGGAACTGGCCCGCGATATCGAGTCTTATCTGCGGGGAGAAGTTCGGCGATTCCTGCCGGACGGCCAGCAATAACCCCCTCTTCACCGGCAGAAAACGCCCTTTTCTGCTGTGTCGGCCGTGCGCCGACACCTCTGACGCGCAAACTCATTGACGGCTGCCCAACCCCGGGAATAGAAGCCGCTCTCCAGATTGCGTCCCCCTTCCTTCTCCGGTGATTTCTGGTGGCAGCCCGTCTGTTCCGGATCCCGGAGAGAACATGGCCAGGCAGGCCAGTGACAGGGCAGATGCCCTCGCCAAGGACAGGCTTCATGCGTCGGTTGATGGCCGTATTCGCTCTGCACACCACACTGCTGGGGTTGGCATGTTCCCTGCCGGCCCAGGCGGCGGAGCCACCACGGTATCCCGAACTGATCGCCTTTGATCCTCCCGGCGAACAGCCGGCCTCTCCCAATGACGGGTTCGTCCCCCCCATTCAGACCAGCCCTGCGTTTTCGCGCCCGGTCGGCACTCCCGAGCGAAAAGTGATCACCAGTGAGCCCAAACCGATTCAGGCCGTCCCGGGAAATCCCAGCAAGGCCGCCCCGGGCCCGGTCACGTCTCCCCGTTTCGCCGAACCGATTCCGGCCCCCCCCGCCCTGACTCCTCCAGATGGCTGGAGCGGCACCCCCTCTGCCGCGCTTCCCTGTGTTCCGTCACAGCCGCTGCCCAACAGCACCAGCAATCTGTGGCCAGGATCTTCACACAGTGCAGACCTGAGCCAGCCCGAGTTTCCCGGCGAAGGCTCCCAGCTGATTCCCCCGGCTCCCGGAACCCTTCCGGACTCCATTCTGAATGAAACCGAAATTCCGGCCGCCCCCCCTGTGGAATCGGCCAGCCTTCCGATCACCACCGACACAGAACTGTCCAACCTGGACCTGCTGTTCCGCCACATGCAAAGTGATGTGGCCGCGTCTGACAGCATGCCCGCCGGCAGCAGCTGCGACAGCAATCTGTGCCCGACACCGGAACTCTGCGGAAAGTTTGCTCCGTTTATTCAAGCCGGAATTGCCGGCGGCAATCATCGCGTCCTGGGCGAGGGGGGGCTTTTCATCCCCTTGTGGCAGGATTGCGAAAGCCTGCTGTACACCAGCCTGACCGGGCGCGGCGATGATCATGGTGCCGCCGACGGATTTTTCGGCGTCGGGTATCGCCAGTACTTCAACCCGTACCTGATCTGGGGGGTCTATGGGTTTTATGACCTGCGGGCATCTGATCAGGGACACATCTACAATCAGGGAAACATTGGCGTCGAGCTGCTGACATTGAACTGGGACTTCCGCATCAACGGATACTTCCCCGGCTCTCCTGCCAAAAGCGCCAAGAACGCCGCGAGCTTTTCCAACGGCACGATTGTCACTCAGAATTTTCGTGAACGGGCTTATCCCGGTCTCGATTTCGAAATCGGGGAACGGTTCCTGTACTGGGGCTGGAACGATCGCTTCGAAGTCCGCTGGTTCCTGGGTGGTTATTACTTCGATCAGTCCAGCAGTGCGTTTCCGGCCTTTGGTGGTCCTCGCGGCCGTCTGGAAATGCGCGTCCACGATCTCGGATTTCTGGGGCGACAGTCCCGGCTCGAAATCGGAGCCGAAGCCAGCTACGACCGGGTGCGCAACGAACAGATCTATGGCTACTGCCGGGTGCGAATTCCATTCGGTCGCGGCGGCAAAGATTCGCGGCCGCTGCTCGATGCCCTGCGCCGCCGCATGGTCGATGCTCCCGTCCGTCCGGTCAATTAGACCGGTTTGGCCTTTGTTCTGTCATGTTCGGCCTGAACTCGCAGGAGTTTATCAACATCTGCGCGAGACAACATTGACAGCGCCGCTTGAAAGCCGGCTGAAGACGCATGACAGAGCACGCATGCTCCACTCTACACGTGCATGCCAGCGGCGAGTGAAACCGTCCTTGCCCCGCGGATTGGGAAATCACCTGTCCCGACACCGTCCGACGCGAACTCTAAAAAGCCGGTGGCTTTAATCTTCGCGATAGGGACGTTGAGAGCGGTACAGTTCCAGATTGGCCAGAAAATCGGCGCGACGATGTTGTGGAGCCGCATCCCGGGCGCGGGTCTGAAACCGCACAGCATTGTTGAAGTCCCCGGCTTCGGCATAGGCCGCGGCCAGTGTCCCCAGATAGTCGGGATTCCGATACTGGCTCAGTTCACAGGCCTGTGTCGCCAGTTGAATGGCCTGACGGCCGTTGCGATAGCGTTCTTCCGGACAGGTGGCATAGAGCCAGGCCAGGCTGTTGTAGGACGAAGCCAGACGTGAATCGAGACGGATGGCCTGCTGATAGTCGGCAATGGCCCGGTCGTATTGCCGTTTTGTCTTCCAGATGATTCCCCGGTTGTTGTAGGCCCGGGCCGAGGTCGGTTCGGAAGAGATCGCCATGGTATAGTCGGCAATCGCCCGATCGAATTCAGACTTGTTCTGCCAGGCCAGTCCCCGATTGTGATAGGCCGAACTGAACTTGGGATCGAGCTTGATCGCCATCGTGTAATCGGCAATCGCCTGATCGAGCTGATTCAGGTTCTGTCGGGCCACTCCCCGACTGTGATAGGCCCAGCCGAAACGGGGGTCCAGAGCAATCGCTGCCGAGTAATCTTCGATCGCCTTCTGGTGTTCACCTTTGTTCTGCCAGGCTAGTCCCCGGTTATAAAATGCCCAGGTAAAGTTCGGATCGAGTTCGATGGCCCTGGTGTAATCCTGAATCGCCTTGTCGAACTGCTCTTTGTAGTGATAAGCACTTCCCCGACGGTTATAGACGGCCGCATCGTGCGGATAGAGCCGGAGCGCGGCATCATAATCGAGAATCGCCTGATCGTGCTGACCTTTGTTCTGCCAGGCGCGCCCCCGATTGAAATAGGCAGCCGCATCGTTCGGGTCGAGCCGGAGCGCTTCCGTATAGTCCGCAATCGCCCGATCGTGATCTCCTTTATTCTGCCAGCTCAGCCCCCGGTTGAAATACCCGGTGGCGTCAATCTGCGCCTGTGCCGGCGCAGCCAGATGCATGGTCAGCAACTGCAGGGCCAGTCCCCATGCCAGGCAATCGACTTTCATTCCGCCTCCCTGATGCTGTTCTCCCGACGCGCATTCCCTGCGTCTGGCCAGCCTGAAAAATTCAGTCCGTCCGCCCTGATCTGCAACTCGCAGACCACTCCATCTTCATCTTCTCCGGACGCGGCTGAACATTCCTGCCTGATGCACCGTGAGTATTCATTCTGCTGCCGACAGAGGGAAGCGTCAACCAGAGCAGGCTCCCCTTGCCCGGGCCTGCGTCGTGGGAACTTCCCAAGTGTCCATTTTCACACCCTGTGTTTCCGCGGAGAAAACGCCATCTGCCGCGTGGTGGAACACGCCCTGTGCGGCAGTGAGGCCCCCGCCGCGCCGGGAAGAGAACTTCGCCGGAAAAAGCCCCTGGACAGTCCATGCTTTGGGTCACCTGATCCGGTCTGTTAGAATTCCAGAAGCCGGCCTGACCAGGCCGGCAAAGACGGAACGGAACCGTGCACAAACAGCCGGAAGGGGAACCATGTTTCAGGTCTGCCAGCACATCGACCTTTTGCCCCTCGTGGCACAGCTTCAGAACTCACAGCTTCAGAACTCACAGCCCCGGACTTCACCGTCTGAGAAACGACCGGCGATGGTTGCGCGCAGATCACAGCGCCGGCTGTCAGGCGGAGGCCTGCTCCTGGGGCTGGCGATGATTCTTCCCGGCTGTGCCCGGTCTCCTGCGACAACCCCCCCGGCGTCCGAGCCCTCGACGGCGGCGACTTCGAAGCCGGAGCAGGCAGACCCGTCCCCGTCCATGCCCATTTCCCCGTCCATGGGAGCAGAGTCAGCCAGTCCGGCGGCAACTCCTGTCGAGACCGCCCAGGCTCTGCCGATGCCGCCGACGGTTCCTCCTCACAGTCCTCCGGAAATTCCCACGATTTCACTCAGTTCGACTCCCATGACCCTGCCGGCCGCGCCGGGGGAATCGGCCGACGTTCAGAATACGCGCCGCGAGCTGTTCGAAATCATGAAGCCGGTGCAGATTCTGCTCGGCAACTGGCACGGCACCACGCAGAAGGAAGTCGGAGACTTCAAAGGGCTGGATCATTCCGCCTGGGTCTGGGACCTGAAAACCAATCGCCAGCAACCTGCCATGGTCATGGCGTCCGACGCGAACCCTTATTTTCGCACTGCGCGCCTGACCTACCTGACCGACGAAAAAGTTTTTCAGTTTGAAGGCACAGATCCGGACGGAAAAGTCCGCACACTGACCGGCAACTTCACCGTGGCTCCCGAGCAGTTTGACGGAGAAGATCGCACGCCGCAGATTCGCTACAAGCTCGAACTGACCCAGATCGAGCCGCAAGACGCCCGGGACCAGATGCGGATTGTCCTCAACCAGCAGGACAATCACCGGTATTTCATGGAGATTCAAAAGAAGCGGGGCAGCCGCTTTCTGCGGGTCGACACCGTGGCCATTCAACGGGAAGGCACATCCTTCGCCAAAAGCGACAGCGGATATGGCGAACGGGAATGCATCATCTCCGGCGGGCTGGGAACAATTCAGCTGAACTACAAGGGCAAGTCCTACTGGGTCTGCTGCACCGGCTGCAAAGCCGCGTTTGAAGAAGATCCCGACACCTGGATCGCTGAATACGAGAAGAAATCGAAAAAATAAGCCGGCGAATGCACAGGGTCTGCCTCAAACATGGCCCGGCGGACATTTTCAGCTGACAGAAACAGAACGCCTGCAGTCTCCCCCAGGCTGCGAACAGAATGCGGAACGGCATCGGAACGGCATGTCTTCGAATCTCACGGATGATCTGACTTCTGCACAGCGCGCCGGCGTCGAACATGTCAGCGGCCCCCTGCTGATTCTCGCCGGCCCCGGATCAGGCAAAACCCGCGTCGTCACCCGGCGCATTGCCAATCTGCTGGAGCATGGCTTTTCGCGCCGGCAGATCCTCGCCATCACATTCACCAACAAAGCGGCCCGTGAAATGGCCGAACGGGTCGACCAGCTTGTCCCCGGCAGCCGCATCTGGATCAGCACGTTTCACCGGTTCTGTGCCCGCCTTCTGCGGCAATATGGCTCGGCCGTAGGTCTGCAACCGAACTTTTCCATTCTCGATACGTCAGACCAGCGACAGGCCATGCGGCTGGTGCTGCAGGATCTGGACTTCGATCCCCTGCACTTTTCACCAGACAAGGTACTGTGGCGAATCAGCAGCGCCAAAAACGACCTGATCACCCCCGAACGATTCCAGCAGCGCTTCGAATCCACCGTCGCCGACCACTGGCAGGCGGTGGTCAATCGGGCTTATCCGGCCTATCAGAAGTGGCTGCTCGATTCGAACGCTGTCGACTTCGACGATCTGCTGCTGCACACGGCCACCCTGCTGGCCGACAATCCGGATCTGCGTGAAACACTGGGCGAACGCTACCAGTCGATTCTGGTGGATGAATACCAGGACACGAACATGGCGCAGTACCAGATTGTCGCCGCACTCGCCCAGGGGCATCGTAACCTGTGCGTGACAGGCGATCCGGACCAGTCGATCTACAGCTGGCGGGGAGCACGCATCGAAAACATCCTGCGTTTCGAACGGGAGTTTCCGGAAACCCGGGTCATTCGACTGGAGCAGAATTTCCGCAGCACCCGCGCCATTCTGAACTCGGCCGACGCCCTGATTGTGCGGAACACGCAGCGCAAGCACAAAGAGTTGACCACCGATCAGCCGGACGGCGAACCGGTGCAGCTGCTGCGGTTCGAAGATTCCACTGCCGAGGCCGACGGCTTGGCGACACAGATTCACGAGCTGATTCAGGCAGGAGAAATCACCTGGAGTGACATCGCCATTTTCTATCGGGTGAACTCCCTGTCCCGGCAGTTCGAAACCGCGCTGTCACGGCATCGCATTCCCTTTCAGGTGGCAGCCGGTGTCGCATTTTTTGATCGGATCGAAATCCGCGATCTGCTGGCTTATCTGCGTCTGATTGAAAATCCGTCCGATCAGGCGGCGTTCACCCGAATTGTGAATAAGCCGCTCCGCGGACTGGGAAAGACCTCGCAGGACCGATTGCTCAGCTGGGCCCGGGATCAGGGACTCACCGCGCTGGAAGCAGCCGCCCGGGCGGAGGAAGTACCGAAACTGTCGAAAAAGGCCATTGCCTCGTTCCAGATGTTCGCTCGAGTGATCAATGAATTTTCCCTGGCGAGTTCCGGATCTGTGGCCGAGCTGCTGGAAGCGGTGATTCACAAAACGCGCTACACCGCTCCCTGGCAGGGGGTGGAACATGAAGACGCCTATCAACATCTGGCCAACGTCAATGAACTGCTGAATGCCGCCCGACAATACGATGCCATGGCCGGAGAGAATCTGACCCTGCAGGGGTTTCTGGAGCAGACAGCCCTGGTCAATGAGACCGATCGCATCGACGATTCGTCCGGACGGGTGACCTTAATGACACTCCATGCCGCCAAAGGGCTGGAATTTCCGGTCGTTTTCGTCGTCGGGGTCGAAGATGGTCTGATTCCGCATGAACGTTCACGGCGGGAAAACGATCGCAAGGAAATCGAAGAAGAACGCCGGCTGCTGTTTGTCGGAATGACCCGGGCCAAAAAACGATTGTTCCTGACAGAAGCCCGCGTCCGTTCCATGCATGGCCGGACGATGCCCACGATTTCCAGCCCGTTCCTTTCCGAGCTGATCTGCGAACGGATCGACTGCGGCACCAGCGGCGGCGACAACCTGGCGGCCTGGTCGCGCGTGTTTCAAGACCTGCCGACTGGAGAAGAATCTCAGGACCCGGACGATCCTACGGCAGCAATACAGCCCGGAGAAACCGCCCCGCCCGACGATGCCGTCATTCAGAACGACGTCTTGGATTCCGGGGAAATGAACGCCGGAAAATCCCCCCCTGCGGCGCGCAAGCCGTTGTTAACGACCGGGGCCAGCCTGCTCTCAGGCGAAGCGGCCGCCGTGAAACTGCCGGTCGGGTTCGGACTGGGACAGCAGGTTCGGCATCCCCGCTATGGCCGGGGAGTGGTCACCGAGGTCGGCGGCTTCGGGCAGCGCCGCACTGTGACGGTCGCCTTCGAGGACGGAGAGCGCAAAGAGACCTTTGTGGTGAACAAGGCTCCCCTGCAGCCGCTTCGATAGGGCCCCCTGCCTGTCAGCCTGCCTGAAAGCGGCAGCCCTGCCAAAATTCAGGGACCTCAAACTTTCAGGGGACAACTTTCAAGAAGCCCGGCCCGAATCAGAACCTGCGACGAGCGCGCCTCCCAAAGAAAACATGCCTTTGCCACAGGCCGACCCCCGCCCCTAGATCCTCTGGCAGCCGAACTGCACTATTCTTCGTCGCGCAGCTTCGCCAGGACGCTGTAATCTTCCAGCGTGGTCGTATCGCCGACGGTCTCCTTGCCGGCGGCAATATCACGCAGCAGCCGCCGCATGATTTTTCCGGAACGGGTTTTCGGCAATGCGGGCGTAAACCGGATCTGATCCGGCGTCGCCAGGGCTCCAATCTGGTTGCGGACGTGATTGATCAGGTCTTTCTTGCTGCTGTCATCGGGCGTGACTCCTTTGGGAGTCACAAAACAGCAGATCCCCTCCCCTTTCAGATCATGGGGGAAGCCGACGACAGCGGCCTCGGCCACCAGCGGATGAGCCACCAGCGACGATTCAATTTCCATGGTGCTCAGCCGGTGTCCAGAAACATTCAGCACGTCATCGACACGGCCCATCACCCAGTAGCAGCCATCTTCATCTTTGCGTGCCCCGTCGCCGGCGAAATACAGACCGGGCAGCTTGCCGAAATAGGTTTCGACAAACCGCTGATGATCCCCATACAGCGACCGGAGCATGTGCGGCCAGGGCTGGGTCATGACCAGCAGTCCCCCCTGGTTCACATCCAGTGGGTTCCCGTTTTCATCAACAATCGCCGGCACCACGCCTGGCAGCGGACGGGTGCACGAACCCGGTTTCGTCGACTGCACCCCCGGCAGCGGACTGATCATGATGCCGCCCGTCTCCGTCTGCCACCAGGTATCCACGATCGGGCAGCGGTCTCCGCCAATCACGCGGCGATACCACATCCAGGCTTCGGGATTGATCGGCTCGCCGACGGTTCCCAGCAGCCGCAGGGACGACAGATCATACTTCTGCGGCCACTGATCTCCCCATTTGATGAACGCGCGAATCGCGGTCGGGGCGGTATAAAAGATGTTCACCCGGTATTTTTCGATGATCTCCCAGAACCGGCCTTCGTCCGGCCAGTTGGGAGCCCCTTCAAACATCAGGCTTGTCGTCCCGTTCGCCAGCGGGCCATACACGGTATAGCTGTGCCCGGTGACCCAGCCGATGTCGGCAGTACACCAGTAGGTGTCTTCGTCTTTCACATCGAAGACCCACCGGGTGGTCATCATGGCCCCCAGCATATACCCGGCCGTCGTATGCAGCACTCCTTTGGGCTTGCCGGTCGAGCCTGAGGTATACAGGATGAACAGCGGATGCTCTGAATCCAGCTCCACGGCATCGCAATCGGCATCAACCTGATCCATCAGGTCGTGCCACCAGTAGTCGCGATCGGGAACCATGTCGACAGTCCCGCCGGTGCGGCGCACCACCACGACTTTCTGAACGCTGGGCGAGTTCTTCAGCGAGGCATCGACATTGGCCTTCAGCGGAATCTCTTTTCCGCGACGCCAGCCTCCATCGGCGGTAATGACCAGCTTCGACTGGCAGTCATTGTTCCGATCGCTGATGGCATCGGCACTGAAGCCGCCGAAAATGATGGAATGCGTCACCCCGATGCGCGCGCAGGCGAGCATCGCAATCGCCAGCTCCGGAATCATCGGCATGTACAGCGTCACCCGGTCACCGGTCTGGGCTCCCAGTTTCTTCAGCACATTGGCGAACTTGCAGACTTCACGATGCAGCTGCTGATAGGTCAGCGTGCGCGTGTCGCCTGGCTCCCCTTCCCAGATGATGGCAGCCTTGTTTTTGCGGGCCGACTTCAGGTGCCGGTCCAGGCACTGATAGCTGGCATTGATCTTGCCCCCCAGAAACCATTTGGTTTCCGGCATTTTGCCTTCCATCGCAGTGATGAACGGCTTGAACCAGTCCAGTTCGGTCTGAGCCAGTTCCCCCCAGAAGCCGGCCGGGTTGTCTTTTGCCCGCTGGCAGAGCTGCTGGTACTGCTCTTCGGATGAAATGTGAGCCTGCTTCGCAAACTCCGGTGGCGGAGGGAATTGGCGGGTTTCCTGCAGCACGGATTGGATGGCGGACATAGGGCGGATTCAGTTGAAGGACAAGAAATATTGAGAGGGCCAGATGGGTCTCTGCGCGAAATCATCCCTCCCAGGCCCGACGAGTCGAGCCTGCCGTTCGTCAACGAATGTTGATGGATTGTCGCCTGATGCTACGGGGGAGCCCCGATGGATTCAATCGAGTCGGGGAATGTTGCCAGATTTCAGGTTGTGATGATTCCGCAGCGTCGTCCGCCAGCGTCGTCCGCCACCGACGCCCCCCGCAGACGGCACCCCGACGCAGGACCGGCCCGGCAGCGAAACCGATCCGGTTTGTTGAAGTCGGCCGTCCGGATTCTCATAATCGGCACGTGGCTGGTCACCATGTCGGGTCTGGCTGTTTTCGTCTTCACTTCAGGTGCCGTCAGGTCCATGCCCCATTCCCCCGAAATTGAACAGCTGCGCTGGCAGAAGTTTCCGGTTCTTAACGACGGCTTTGTCTGTCTGGTCGACTGCATGGGCGATGACAGCGCCGTCGTCCAGGCGGCCCGCGTCAGCTATGGAGCCGGCACCAAAAAGGTTTCCGACGACCGGACCCTGATCCGCTACCTGCTGCGCCACCGCCATACGACCCCCTTCGAAATGGCCGAGGTGAAGCTGCTGGTCCGCGTGCCGATGGACTGCTGGCGGCAGTGGATTCGCCACCGCACCGCCAATGTGAACGAATACAGCACCCGGTATTCCGTGGCGATTGATTCGCTGCAGACGACCGCCCCGGAAGAATGGCGCACCCAGGCCACAACAAATCGCCAGGGAAGCGATGGCGTCCTGCCGGCGGAACAGGGAACCCGCCTGACGGAGCAGGAAGCCCAGTTTCAGCAGGCCGCACGCGATCTGTATCACGATCGCCTGGAAGCCGGGGTGGCACGCGAACTCGCCCGCAAAGACCTGCCGCTGTGTACTTATACCGAGGCCTACTGGAAGGTCGATCTGCACAACCTGCTGAACTTCCTGGCCCTGCGCATGGATTCCCACGCCCAGCTCGAAATCCGCCAGTACGCCCAGACGATCGGCGAAAAAATTATTCAGCCGCTGTTCCCTGTCGTCTGGGAAGCCTTTCAGGATTATCGGGTCAATGCCCTGTTCCTGACACGGCTGGATACCGAGGTCATGCAGCGTCTGCACCTGCATGCGGCCGAGAACAAACTCGTTCCGCCCTATAGCCATGAGGCATTTCTGGCGTGTCAGGATCCGACCTGGCGCGACCTGACACGCTCCCGGGAACGGGATGAATGTCTCAAAAAACTCATCGAGCTGGGCATGGTGGCTCTTTCCTGAACGACCCGGTCCACGGCCTGCGCACAGTCTCGATTGCGCAGGCTCACTTTTCCGTGGCCGGCAAGACGATCTCGCACATTTCCAGCCGATGGTCGGTGTGCTGCGTGGCAAAAGCCCGACAATCCAGCACCTGCAATCCGGCGGAGACAAACACACGGTCGATCCGATGAAACGGAAACGCACTGGTGATCGTCTTTCCCCAGCCGCGCCCGGCCCGGCGAAAGCAGTCGCTCAGGGAAACGTCCGTCAGGACCTCATCAATCGCATCACCGGCCGGGGAGTTGAAGTCGCCCCCCAGAATGACCGGACACAAGGCGGCCTGAGACGTCCCCTGCTGGCGGATTGCCAGCAATTCCTGTCGCTGGCGTCGTCTCGTTCTCCAGAACTCTTTCCAGAACCCGGGAGTCCAGAAGTCGAACCGCACCGGGGGAGTCGTCAGTCGCAATGACGTGACCTGCAGGATCCGGCCATCCGGCAGTTCCCACAAGGCATGAACCGCCGTGCCCTCGCGCTGTTCCGGCAGAGTTTGCAGAGAGCCGCGAGCGAGAATGGCGCAATCACGCCCTGAGACAACAGCGGCCTCATCGCCAAACAATACCCTGGCCCAGGCAGTCAGCGCCCCCCTCCCCGGCGACTCCTGAATCAGGATCAGATCCGGCCGATGAGGCAAGATGTCACTCAAGGCCTGCGACTCGCCTGAACAGTTCAGCGTTGCGATCCGCAGCCGTTCCGGAAACCCCGACGAAGCAACCGGCCGAAACAGCGTGCGCGGGAAACTGGAGCTTGCTTCCACACAGACCAGGGCAAACAGAGTCCAGATACCGCTCGTCAGAATCCATCCCGGCCGGCAACGATGCCGCAGCAAGGTCCACTGCCCCAGAATTCCGGCCAGCAGCCAGCATTCTGTTGGAAAAACGGTGAGCGCGGCGAGTGCATCCGGGTGGAACAGAAAGAGCGCCAGAACCAGCACGGAGACCAGAAACGCCCCCCAGACGGCCTGTTGACTTCTCCCGGACATCGCCATGCCGGCAGTCCTCCCCTGCTCTCGCCTGTCCAGGGACCATGAAAATGGCCTGCGGTCCTGACGTGGAAACCGATCCGTGCCCCATGGTCACCACCACTGGAATTGCCACCCTGCTTACGCAGACAGTCGCCAAAGTGTGGGGAAGAACGCCTTGATCCCGCAAGGGCCGCATTCCACCAGGCGGCGAGGGGCGTTTCACCAGAGCATGAACGTCCGCTGATTTTCAGCGCACGACGCCTCAGCGAGTGCATCCCGGCCATTTTCCCGGCTCACAGAGCCAAGGCATACAGAGCCAAGGCATACAGTCCGATGGTGGACCACATTTTTTGATCAACCCCGCCGCGCGAAATTCACATGGACTCAATATGTTGCGATCCATCGCATGTGGCGATCCGTTATGACATGCCGGCGTCGAGCAATCCGGCGTCGAATTGCAGCGTCCATTCCACGCCCGGTGATCCGTGGTACGTTGCAATCCATCACGCGCGGCGTTCCGACGAGCGGCGGAGTTGATCTCCGCCGTCTTCTGAATGCCGAGCAGGCTTGTTGTTCTTCTGATTTCCAGAGCATGTCGCGTCAGCAGCATGAGCAGGTTCAGTCTCCGGCAGAACACGAAAAACACATTCCCCCTGCTGCGCGATGCGAACATGGCCCCCGGCCAGCCAGACCTCTCCTGTCAGAAAAAAACTCCCGCAGAGCGCTGAGTCTCTGCAGGAGTGCAATGTGAACAGACTGTCGACGATGGAACCAGCCCCGAAGGCGGTTACCACTCCCCAATGATATTGCCGTCGGAGATGTGCCCCAGCCGCTGCCAGCTTGTCAGGTCGATATTGTCGCCGGCAAAGCGGACCGAGCCGTCTGCCATCAGGACTTGGGCTCCTCCAGTATGGCGGCTTCGCGCGGTAAACAGGCCACTGTTGTCATAGGCCGTGCAGGTGGTACAGGCAATGTTGTCTGGAACCGGATAATTGGGGGTGGCGATCGTGTTGAAAACCGTCTGCCCACAGGTTCCTGTAATCCATTCCACGCGCGCATTCCCGTTGTATCCGCCGCTCCCAGAGCTGGACGCCGCGGAATCGATGACTCCCTGGGAAAGAAAAGGAATACTGGAATAGTTGAAGACAATCGTGGACATCGAAACGCCCCGAACGACGTTCCCTTTGTCGGTCACGACAGTCGACGCCGCGGCTGTCGTTCCGTCCCCTTTCAACGACTCCGACGCCGCGATGACATTGGATGTGCCATCGGTCACATCGCGAACATTGATCGGCCGGCCGAAGTTGAACAGCCCGACCTGATTGGTCACCCCCTGTCGCCACCACAGCGAGGGACCGCCGGAAACGACATAATTATTGCCTGCCAGGGTGTTGAGACTGGCCCGGTCGGACGGACACAGGAAGGCCTGAATTTTACGGGTGCGCAAAACTGAATTGGCCAGACCTCCCGTGACGGCGGGATGAGTGCTGTCGGTGACGATCACATCGAAATTGAGCTGGTTATACAGCGCCGACTGATCGAGATACGGCAGCAGCATCGCCTGAGCACTGAACCCCTGATAAGGACTGGAATTCAGCCCGCCGCCTCCCACGTTTTGAGTGGACGCAAAGTTTCCTTGAGGAAACAGGTTGAACACATCGTGGTAGTTGTGCATGGCCAGCCCCAGCTGCTTGAGGTTGTTCTTGCACTGGGAACGCCGGGCTGCTTCCCGGGCCTGCTGCACGGCCGGCAGCAGCAACGCAATCAGAATGGCAATGATGGCAATCACTACCAGCAGCTCAATCAGCGTGAATCCGGATTTTCGCTTCTTAACACGCGACATCGTCAGAACCTTAGAAAAAGGAAAAAGTGCCAGCCGTCTAGAAATGGCTGAGAATCACATTCGTCAGAAGAGACCACCGTCAGAAATCAATTGTCAGAAATCAATCGAAAATTTCCCCTGACAGAGTTTGTACAATAACCGGAAGACGATTCAGAAGAAGAACTCGCAGCCAGAAAAACGGGAGTGCAATCTGGACAACCGGACTATTCTCGCATAAGCAGCAGGAAGATTCGACACAATCCTGTAAGATTTCTGGTCAGCCAAACGATCGCACCCGACAGGAATGGCCCCTTCCTCCCGGCTGAGAAAGCGGCAAAAGCGAAACGCCGTCCCCGCAATGTCCGGAATTCCCACAATTCTGCAGCAGCAGCACTGCGGAACTCCAGGACGACAAGAGCCACGGAGGACCTCCCCCCCGTGGCTCAGAATTCCCGCTCAACAGATCCTCTGCGGCAGACAGGCTGAAAGCCCGTTTACCATTCTCCCACGATATTGCCGTCAGAGATGTGCCCCACCCGCTGCCAGGTCGTCAGGTCGATATTGTCGCCGATAAAGCGGACGGAACCATCGGCCAGCAGGCCCTGCGCTCCGCCGGTATGGCGACTGCGGGCCGCATACACGCCCGTGCCGTCATAATCCCCTCCACTCGTTGATGTGCAGTCTGGAGCCGCCCAGTTGGGAGGGACCATCGTCGTGAAAATCGTCTGAGCTGTGCAGCCCTGCATCCATCCGCGGCGCGTCGACGCATACTTGGAAGAGGCACTGGAACACGAGCTGGCATAGGAATTCACCACGGTCTGTGCCCACATTGTGGCAGAATAACCGCTGGGAAAGGACACCGTCCGGGCGAAATCATTGACCGGCAAGGGGTTCGTCACGGTCCCGCTGTTGGTTCCCGTCAAGGACTCCGAAATCGCCACCACGTTGGAAGTGCCGTCCAGAATGTCGCGGACATTGATCTGCCGGTCTTTGTTGAACACCCCCACCTGATCCCCCAGCGTATTGGTCCACCACAGGCAAGGCCCTCCGGATACAACATAGTTGTTGCCAGGTCCTGTCCCGGGAAATGCCAGATCAGACGGGCACAGAAAGGCAGACAGTTTGGTGGTCTGCCAGAGCGTGGCATTGGTTTTTCCGCCCGGAATGCCTGCATTGGCTGCGTTACTATCGCTGAACAGGACATTCAGATTGATCTGGTTATACAGCGGAGACTGATCCAGATACGGCAACATCATGGTGTGCGCACTGAACGCCCGGTAATAGTTCCCATTGTCAAAAATCGACTTCCCCTGGGCCGGGGGGAACTGGTTGAACACATCGTGATAGTTGTGCATGGCCAGCCCCAGCTGCTTGAGGTTGTTCTTGCACTGGGAACGCCGGGCTGCTTCCCGGGCCTGCTGCACGGCCGGCAGCAGCAATGCGATCAGAATCGCGATGATGGCAATCACCACCAGCAGCTCAATCAGCGTGAATCCGGATCTTCGCTTCTTAGCATGCAACATCGTCAGAACCTTGAAAAAGAAGAACAATGTCAGCCTGTGCGAAATGGCTGAAAATCACATTCGCCAGAAGAGATCACCGTCCAGGGTCACAAGATTTCAACCCCGACAGCCAAAGCATTGTCGCGAAAAGATTGTGAAGAATCGACATATTCTGATCAGATTTCTAATTTTTGTTATTTTCCTTCGTTTTTCAGATCAGTCGGCCTGCCATTCCCGGGACAGAAAATCAAAGATTGATTGCGCGACTCTGATTTTTCTCTTGCAAACCGTCCCCCGGCCTGATTCCAACAGGCCGTATTTACAAATCGGCTCTTTCCAGACCTCAGGATCAGAGCCAATTTCGCTGCCGACGTCCTGTTCCGACGCCTGACAGCGGCCCGAAATTCATCGAACGTCCGTAGAAACTTCGCAGTCAGTCAGGCCCCTGCTGTTCTCGTCCCGGGAGTGGCTGCTGCACAATGAGACACCGGCACATCCCCCGATCGTGCCAGCCGATACCCCCCGTTCCCGATCAATCCCCTCCGATTCGGGAAAAACCGTCTCCCCTCTCCATCAGAATGGATTGGTCGACGTCTCATGACAGCTCACTCCGATCCCGACAATCGCCCCGAAAGTCCACCTGCACAGGACTTTGCAGCCACCCACATGATGGGGGGCGCTGCGTCTGCCCCCCCGCCGATTTCTCCCTCGGCCATCGAAACCCAGTCTGGCCTGGCCGCCGTGACCTGGGTCGGCAAATCGCTGGGAAAATATCAGATCACCGGCATTCTGGGACGCGGCGGCATGGGGCTGGTCCTCAAAGGCCATGATTCGCTGATCCAGCGCGATGTCGCCATCAAAATTCTGCCAGCGGAAATGGCCAATGACAGAACCAGCCGCGACCGGTTTCTTTCGGAAGCCCGCGCCGCCGGACGGCTGGCCCATTCCAACGTGGTCGCCATCTATGAGGTCGGACAGGAAGGCCAGACCTATTACCTGGTCATGGAACTGGTGGCCGGCGGCGGGGCCGACAACCGTCTCGAACGGGGACAATGCTATTCCCCGGTCGAAGCCACCCGCATGCTCATCGATGCCTGCCAGGGTCTGGCCGCGGCCCATGCGGTCGGTCTGGTGCATCGCGACGTCAAACCCGCCAACCTGCTCCGCACCGCCGAAGGCCGGGTGAAAGTCACCGACTTCGGCATCGTCAAGGAACTCCGTTCCGGAACAGCCATGACCAACGCCGGCGTGGTGGTCGGCACTCCGTATTTCATGAGTCCGGAACAGTGTGAAGGCCGCACCGTCGACCCGCGCAGCGACATCTATTCTCTGGGAGCAACATACTACAGCCTGCTGGCCGGCAAGCATCCGTATGCCAGTACCAGTTCGATCATGCAGGTGATGTATGCCCATTGCCATCACGAAATCCCGGACGTCACCCAGACGAACCCGGCCGTTCCCCTGGCCTGCGCCGCCATCGTGCAGCGGGCCATGGCCAAGCTGCCACAGGACCGCTATCAATCCGCCGAGGCCATGCTGGAAGATCTGCAGGCTGTGCTGGCCGGTCTCTCCGGACAGATTCCCCTGAACACCCTGCCGCTCAGTGGAATCAAACATCAGGCCCTGCATGCCGCCGCCGGAACCGGCACCATCACCATCGACACACGTTCAACCAGTCGCCGCCGCTTCCTGATTGGCACCGGGCTGGCAGGTCTGGGATTGGGACTGGGAGCCGCTGGCTGGACATGGAACCGTCGTGCGCGCGATGCCGGTGCTCTCCCCGGCTCGGGCAGCGCCTCGGCCGGAGCGCCGGTTGTTCCGTCCGGTCCTCCGATTCCCGTCGGAGTACTCCATTCCCTGAGCGGCACAATGGCCACCAGTGAAATGGCCGTCGTCGACGCCACATTGTTTGCCATTTCAGAAATCAATCAGACTGGCGGACTGCAGGGCCGGGAAATCAAACCGATCGTCGTCGATGGACGGTCCGACCCCGAGGTCTTCGCCCGGGAAGCGGCCCGCCTGATCATCGAACAGAAGGTCTGCACGGTCTTTGGAGGCTGGACCTCGGCCAGCCGCAAAACCATGAAACCGGTCTTCGAAGAACACGATCACCTGCTCATGTATCCGGTCCAGTACGAAGGACTGGAAACCAGCCCGAACATCCTGTACCTGGGAGCCGCCCCGAACCAGCAGATTCTCCCTGCAGTTCACTGGGCGCTGACGGTCCTGAAAAAGCAGAAATTCTTTTTCGTCGGGTCCGACTATGTCTTCCCCCGGGCCGCTCAGGCCATCATTCAGGACTATCTGCAGCTCCATGGCGGCGAAATCGTGGGCACCGAATTTCTGCACACCGGGTCGTCCGCCGTACAGCCCATCGTCGAAAAAATCAAAGCCACCCGACCCGAGATCATTCTCAACTGCATCAACGGCGACACGAATCTGGCCTTCTTCCGCGATCTGCGGGAAGCCGGTATCACCCCGGCAGACATTCCGACCATGTCCTTCAGCATCGGGGAAAGCGAACTGCGCAATTTCGATCTGGCCACGATGGCCGGAGACTATGCCGCATGGACCTATTTTCAATCGATCGACAGCCCGGCCAATCGCGAGTTTTCAAACAAGTTCCTTTCGCAGTATCCTCAGCGGGTCATCACCGATCCGATGGAATGCGCCTATGTCGGTGTCCACCTGTGGAGCCAGGCCGTGCTTGAAGCCCAGAGCATCGAACCCCGGGCGATCTGCCGGGCTCTGCTGCGCCAGCGTCTGAGTGCCCCCGACGGCGAAGTTCGCATCGATGCGGAATCGCAGCACACCTACAAAACGCCCCGCATCGGCCAGGTGCGCGATGACGGCCAGTTCGAAATCCGCTGGACCGCCGACAGTCCGGTTCAGCCCAGGCCGTATCCGTCTACCCGCACTGCGGAAGACTGGAAGGCCTTCCTGCACGATCTGTATACCGGCTGGGGAGACCAGTGGTCCGCGCCAGAGTAGAATCACGCGACGAGCGGCGTTTCAGCAGAACGCAAAGCGTCCTTCAGAGCACGACGCGTGAGGAATGTTTTCCCAGAGCTCGACGCGAGTGCATCCCGGCCGGCTCCGGCCCGAGCAGCCGACTCTGACAAGACCGGCGCACCTCACAGCTCGATGTTCAGTTCTTCAATCTTCCGATACAGGCTCGACAGGCCAAGCTTCAGCCGCTTCGCCGCTTCTCGCTTATCCGGCCACTGGCGCAGCACCCGGGTGATGTGCAGCCGCTCATAATGTCTCAGAGCACTGCGCAGATCGTCGGTATCTGGAAGCGGCTGCCCGAGCCCCAGCAGATCCGGCGGCAGATCCCCAGGCTCGACCTGTGTGCCATCGCACATGATGACCGCCCGTTCAATCGCGTTATCGAGCTGGCGGACATTCCCTTTCCACTGGGCCGACATCAGCAGCCGGATGGTTTCACTGCTGGCACTGACGACGCGCTTGCGCAAAGCCCGGGAATGCTTGGCAATGAAATGATCGACCAGTTCAGGAATGTCATCGAGCCGTTCCCGCAGCGGTGGAATGCGGATCTTCACTCCGTCGAGACGATAGAACAGGTCTTCCTGAAATTTGGCATCCCCCACCAGACGGATCAGGTCTTCACTCGTCGAGGCGATGATCCGGCAATGCACGGAATAGGTTTCTGCCCCGCCCGACGGCATGCTTTCCTGATATTCGATCGCCCGCAGCAGTTTGGTCTGCGTTCCCATCGGCAGGCTGGCGATTTCGTCGAGAAAGACCGTGCCGGAACCGGCCGTGCGGATGATCCCCGGCTGATTTTTTCCGCCGGTTTCACTGCCGAACAGTTCGGCTTCCAGCAGTTCGATCGGACGGGTGCCGCAGTTGACGGCCAGGAATTTTTCTTCCCGCATCGGGCCGGCCGCATGGATGGCCCGGGCGAACAGCTCTTTTCCGGTGCCGGTTTCTCCGACCAGCAGCACATTCGAATGCGTGGCGGCAATTTTGCCGATCGTTTCCTGCAGCACCCGTAACGGTTCACTGGAACCGATGATCTGATCGAACCGGTTGGGCTGGGCCAGTTCGCGCCGCAGTTTCTGGTTCTCCAGATAGAGATCCCGATACTCAAAGACCCGCCGCAGTTTGTGCGCCAGGTCTTCAAAAATGACAGGTTTGGTCAGGTAGTCGAAGGCTCCGGCCTTGAAGGCTTCGACCGCGGACTCCACCGTCCCGTAGGCGGTGATAATCAGCACGAAGACCGACGGGTTGATCTTGTGCATCAGCTTCATCAGCCGCACACCGTCTCCATCCGGCAGCTGAATATCGCAGATCGCGACATGAAAATCGCGCTCTCGCGCCCGGGCAATGCCATCCTCTACCGACACCGCCTTGGTCACCTGGTACCCTTCACTGGTCAGAAACTCCGCCAGGGTATTGCGGATGATCGGCTCATCTTCTACGACGAGAATCTGCCGGGTCGAAGCGGTGTCAGATTGCAATCGAGTACTCACGGTGTCTGCGAGCCTGACGAGGCGTCAGACTCTAGGGCATTACCAGACGGTCATTATCAGGCGGTCGCTGTCTCAGGTGGACTGTATCAGGCGGTCACTGCCAGGCTGTGAATATCAGGCGGTCATCATCACGTCGAACAGTTCAGAGGCCCCCGTATGTTCCACCGCCTGCCGGCCACACGTCAACCGATGCCTGAGCCTGACCGGCAATGGTGGAAGCCGCACGCCCTCCGGCCTTCAGCAGGAGCCCCGCCGAATCCATCTTTCCTTAATGTTTCGACTGTCGCCTTCAATTGCAAGCGGACAGCCCGCCGCAGCCTCTGCTGCTCTCCCGGCGCAATCCCGCATTCTAAGTCCCGCGAACAAAACCTCTCAAGTGATGAGAATTCCCTTTCCGCGAACGAAGCACACTGTCTGAACGGCAGCAGGGTCTGTTGCCAGTCGCAAACGCAAAACAGGGCACGGCCCCTGCCAGGTCAGGCGAAGAACAGGGTTCTCCGAGTTCCTGATCCGGCCAGAGCCATGCCCTGTCCAGAATTCCCGGTCAGTCCCTGATCAGAGACTGACTGACTGCCCTTACGCCAGGTCGAAAACCCTCACCTGCAGGCGAACCTTCCGGTTCTTTTCGTCTCGCCTCAGGCGTTGTGCGAGGACAGGAACCTGTCGACTGTCAGCCGACAGTCACTTATTTCTGGGCCGTCACGCCAAAGTCATGCTCCAGACTGCGCCAGACAGAATGGATGTGATTGGCCAGATTGCCTTCCGGGTCAGCCTGAATGTTCACCAGTTCCAGAACGAAGGTCGGTCCCTGAATCCGGTAGGAATGTCCGATTCCCCGCTCCGTGGCTCCCAGCCAGGCGAAATAGATGTTTCCGATTCCGGCCTGATCGATTTCCTGCATCCGCAACTTGGCCACCGGATCGGCCAGGTGTCCGGAATAGACCACCAGGAGTTTTCGCAGCGTGGCCTGCTGCTCAGGGGTCATCTCTGCGGCAGACAGTCCTTCCTTGTCAGCATGGGGAGGCTGCGGCTTGCCGACATTGCGATAATCATTGGGAGCCTGTTTCGCGATAATGGCCTTGGCTTTCTGGGCCGCATTCAGCGAGTTCACCAGATCAAATGCCAGCTGCTCTTCATCCACCAGAGTCCGCACGCCGACTTTCGGGCCGCCTGGAACAAAGACTTTCACGATCGACGGATTGGCCCCCCAGAAGCTGGGAGTATCGGCGAACACCTGATCTCCCTTGACGACAAAGTTCAGAGACAGGTGATGCCCTTCAAAGCTGTAGCCCCAGACTGGATCCTGGCCCGGCTTGCCGAAGATCGTCAGGAAGTAACGCAGCGGATCGCGCAGGTGTCCATTGGTCAGGTTCTTTTCTCCTTCCCGGAGATTGTTCTCCAGAGAACGGATGCGCTGCGATTTGGCATGTCCGGCCGGGCTCAGCGAGGCCGCCAGCAGGTTTTCGCACAGTTCGCGCTGCGGCGGGGACATTTCCCGATACTGCAGCCCTTTGCGGGTCGGCTTGGGAACATTCGTCCAATCCAGACGCTGCGGATCATTGAAATCCAGAACCGTGATTTTGGCCTGCTCCGGACTCAAGGACGCCACAAACTTTTCGGCAGCTGCCGTCATCGACTGGGCCACTGAAGCAGTTGTCGCTTCTTCGGCCCGGCAGGGAACGCAGGTGAGGCCAACCATCACCATCGAATAGACAAACGCTCTCATAGTGCTCACTTTCCAGTGCGGGGATCAGCCTGTATCAGGCCGACAATGGGGGCAGGATCGACTGGCTTCCAGCCTCTGCATTCATGCAGAAACGGACCGGCGAAAAACAGCCTGCAAGCCACGCAGGCGCGCCTCGTGCGGACAGTTTAAGCGAGCAGCCCCCATGAATCGAGAGTCACTGATCCGTCTGGTTGCACCAAATCACGAAAAAGAAAGAACAGCGTCAGGCTGAGCCTGCAAAGCCAGACACTCGCTGCTCTCCCTGTATTCAGGCCCCCCTTGCCCCCTGCCCCTCTGCGTTTCCAGAGAAAGCCTGTCTGTGGTTTCAACAGCGTCCGCAGGCAGTGGACCGGTTCAGCGGCGCTGGATCCCCTTCGTGCTCACGGCAGCAGCCATGCGGTGATAGATCTTGATGTCCGCCTTGTCCGGAACCGATGTCCCCGGCTGCAGATCGAAAACATAAGTCGATTCGTCTCCCGGGCCGGCCAGGGCATACCCGCACAAGGCATAATCTGCCAGAAAGCGTGGCATCCATTCCGGCAGCGGCCCTTCCCAGTCAGGCAGGGGAAACTTTTCAAACGGATGGGTCCGCAGCATCACCACATAATCAGGATGCGCCGCCTCGACCTGTTCGATCATCTTCGCCTGCATCATCACCCGATGGGGATGCCGTTCGAAAAACGGGTACAGGTAAACAAAGCTGGTCGCACTGTGCCGCTGGGAATAAAAGCAGAGCTGCGGATCGGACCCCAGAATGAACAGCCGGTCTTCCGGCTTCATCCGTTGTTTCAGATAGGCTCCGACCACAGGCGCTTCCTGAAACTGACTGTCTCCATGGATGTAGCGAATGGTCACGGCCGCACGCCCGCGAATCAAAATAAACCGCTCAATGAACAGGCAGAACGGCAGACTCAGGGTGCATACCGTCACCCAGACCATCCAGCGACGAGGCAGGGAAACCGTCGGTGCCGTTTCCGACTTCGACTGCAGCAGCCAATGGGCCACCGCCTGCACACACAACCCTGCCAGCAGGGCGGTGACAGGAGCCATAAACAGGAAGTAGTGAGGCCGAAAGTACAATCCGGGCGACAGCGCACACAGACTGGCGCACCAGAACGCCATCAGAACCAGACATTCTCCCCGGGGTCGAACCAGACAGGCCGTCAGGAGTCCTCCCAGCGACAGCACATAAATCGGCCAGGTTCCGCCGATCACCCAGTAGAGTGCCTGATAAAAAATCCAGGCTCCCTGCCGCAGTTGAATCTGAGAGGTGTAATCGCGCGCATAGGTCATGGTCCAGAAGACAAAGTCATCCCAGACTCCCCACCAGAAAATCAGACTGACCAGGGAGGCAAAAACGATCCCGACGCCACACAGATACATGGTCAGGATGCCGGCAGCACGTCTCCAATTCCCGGCCAGAAGCGGCAGAACCAGACAGGCCATTCCAGCGCAGCCCACCAGCATGATCGAAGGCTGCTTGCAGACAGCCCCGAGTGCCAGACAGATTCCGGCCGGCAGGCCCCAGCCCATGCGGGCATCCCGAATGGCCCGGTCCAGAAAATACAGCCCCGGCACCAGCCAGAACATGGCAAAGTGTTCGGCATTGGCAATCACGCCATGCGCCGCAGGGCTCAGCGTCAGCACCAGAAAAGCACCGGTCGCAAACAGGGCATACGGCCGTTCGAGCCAGCGTCTTGCCAGCAGCACAAAAAATCCGGCAGAGATCGAATTCACCAGCAGCAGGCCCAGATGAATTCCCTGCACGGTCTGGCCGAACAGAACCATGATCAACGCATAAAACAAATGCGTTCCCGGCCACTTCAGCGTATAGAGATGCTGATAGATCGGCAGGCCCTGAAGAATCAGCTGGCCGCCGTAAGCATATTCGCCTTCGTCCCGCTCAAAAGGGAGCCACAACAGGCGCACCCGAAACAGCAGAATCAGGCCCCAGAACAGGACGAACAGAAAAACGTCCCCGTTCCTCCGGGCGGCCGAAAGCCATTGCCCATTCCCCGGCAGATCAGTCCGATGACTGCCGATGCCCGACGCCCGATGACCCATAAATGACTTTTCAAAAGAGCCTGTCCCGTCCTGCCGCGCGACAACTCACCCGTCGAAAGAAGTCCATTGCAGCCGTGACACCCCATTGGTTCACTGCCGAATCATTCTTCACTCCGATGCAGAACATCCTAATCTCCCCTCTTTCGCTCTGCACCTGAATTTTCTCCGAATTCATTTTGCAAAAATGTCGCAGGCGATCAATTCTCTCCGGGACCTCAAAACTTCGGCCTCACCGGCCCCTGCCTGCCTTCTTCGGCCGGGCACTCCACATTCCATCCCCCCTGAAATGCAACAAGCCGCCTGATGTTGCCATCAGACGGCCTGAGCGGTTCGGGTTTTGTTCGCGGCTCTTAGTATTCCTTCAGTCCCAAAGGCACCTGATTCGCCATCGGATAAACCGGTCCCTGAGGAGAGTTCACCTGCGGCATGCTGTAGCCGGGCAGACGATAATTCGGCAGGTTGTAAGCCGGAACATTCTGCTTCACCGGAGTCTGATAGGCCGGCCGGTTTCCATAAGGATTCTGGCTGGCCGGAGTTCCATAGTTCACTGGCAGGCCGGCAGGATAGTTGGTTGGAAATCCGGAGTTCGGCTGCACGCCATATGGGTTCTGATTCACGGAAGACAGGCTGTTCAGACTGGCCGGGTTCAGATTTCCAGCCATCAGCTGGCTGGGAGCCCCCTGCCGGATCAACTGTTCTGCAGTCTGCACGTCCTGATCATTGTCCGTTCCCCGATAGGTCACTCCCTGATCGGCCACCTGCACGTCCGGGGTCACTCCGACACCGGCCATTTCCCGGCCACTGGGGGCATAAAACTTGGCAGTGGTCAGCTTCAGAACCGCATTCACCGAATTCATCGGGAAGTGAGTCTGAACTGTTCCTTTTCCGTAAGAATGACGCCCCACAATGATTCCCCGGTGATTGTCCTGAATGGCAGCCGCGAAGATTTCACTGGCACTGGCCGAGTTGCCATCCACCAGCACCACCAGCGGCACCGCCCAGGTCTTCGGCAATGTGGCAGTTTCCTGAGTATTGTCCGAAGCATTCCGTCCCCGGGTCGACACGATCGTTCCGTTCGGCAGGAACATATCCGAGATGGTCACACAGACATCGAGCAGTCCTCCCGGGTTGCCCCGCAGATCCAGAACCAGATTCTTCATTCCCTGGTTGTGCAGGGTCCACAAGGCTTTTTCCAGATCCGTGGCGGACGATTCCGAGAACTGCTTCAGGCGGATGTATCCGGTTCCGGAAGCGGTATCGATCATTTTGGTTCCCGAAATGCTGCCCACATACACCTGACGGCGAACCATGGTTCCCCGAAACCGCTGACCATTCCGCAGGATTTCGACCGACACGGAAGACCCGGCCGGACCGGCAAGCCGGTCTGCCACATCGTTCAGCGTCCGTCCCGACATCTCCTGCTGATTGATCCCGACGATGATGTCCCCTTCACGCATTCCCAGTTCGGCGGCCGGTCCATTGTCGATGACTCCGACCACTTCCACCCCCTGGGCATTGCCCTTCAGTTCCACCCCGATCCCCACAATGTTTTCTTCCAGTCCGGCAGTCTGCACCCGATCAATCATCGCCCCCGGAGTGTTTCCTCCCGTTTCCGGCAGGAAGGCTGAATAATGATCCAGTGAATCGAGTGTTCCATTCAGGAATTCCAGGGCCACGGCTTCGCGGCGGATGCCGGTCGCCCGGTTCACCACGTCGGCCACAGTCTGCATCAGAGCGATGGCCTGATTCACGTCCCGGGCGGGCTGGCTCGATGCCATCTGCTGTAACTGCATCTGGACACTCTGAATGGTTTGAGGATTGACGTTGGAACCATTGGCACGCAGGAATTCATTATTGTTCAAGGCGGCGATCACATCCCGCACAGCCCCGGCAGTCCGGACTTCATAAGCCGGAGGATTCACATGGCGGGCATCGATCATCTGAGAGGCTTCGCGATAGACACTGACAAGCTGCTGCAGGCTGGTCTGACGCAGAAATCCCAGCATCTTCGAATCGGTCGCACGATTGCTGATTTTCTGCTGCGACTCTTCAGCCGTGGGAGGCTGCAGGCCGTCGCTCATCGCGGTGCTGACCACCGGGATGACATCCTCGCGAGCGAGCGGAATCCCGTCGTCGCTGACAATATTCCGGGCCTGGTCGACGATCTTCAGAGTCGCGTGTTCGACAGCCGTGGCAGAGTGCCGGGCCGGCAGCCGAGTGTTCTGCAGAACAGGCTCGGCGGCGGGAGCCGCACCAGCCAGCAGCATCAGCACCACGGCGATGCAAGAGACCAGAAAGTTGTTTCGAATTGTGAGGGAAGTCGTTTTCATCGGAGTCATTCCTGATTGAGTTTGAAATTCTACGTCTAAAAAATCAGTCGTCTGCGAATCATTTGTTCTCTTATGGATTTAACGGGCCAGGCGAATCGGCGGAGCCGCCTGAGGCGTCACAACCGGTCGTTCCAGACTGGCCATGATCTCGCCGCGAAGAACCCGGGTCGTGGCTGGTGCGTCCACACCGATCTTCACTTTACCCCGACCGCATGCAATCACTTTGATAACAATCGAGTCGCCAATCTGGATCGTTTCACCCTTTTTGCGTGTGAGAACCAACATGTTTGTGCTCCATTTCCCTGGATGTGTTGTGAAGATTTCACAGGTCTTGACGGCTGTTTTGAACTTGACTCGTTTTGCCGTCATCTGCATCTGGCCTAATGCATCGCGTGTGCCAACTTGCTGAACGGCCCCCTTGAATTCAACATATCCCATTTCACAACAGACAGTTACAAAACAAAAATTTTTCGAAACAAAAATGGGGTTGACACAGAAAGCCCTGGTCTCATGTAAAGTCTTCCATGGCCTGCGCCCCGAAATGGCGACCTTACAAACCAACCGAGATCACATTGTAGACGATCGGCAACTCTCGCCGGTTCAAAGAAATTGGCATCCGTCTTCAATCAGATTCAATTGACGGTTTCAGGCCCCTTCTTTGAGCAGTCTTTCGCGCATCGCTATAGTTTCCCCATCACCCGCAACAGGACTCCCTATGGCGCTTCGCATCGGAATCGGACACGACACGCATCGCCTGGAAGCCGGGCGCCCGCTGATCCTGGGAGGCCTGTCGATCCCGCATCATTCCGGCAGCATCGCCCACAGCGACGGCGACGTTCTGCTCCATGCCCTGACCGACGCCATCCTGGGAGCACTCGCCTGGGGGGACATCGGGGAATGGTTCCCGGACACCGACCCTGCCTATCGCGGGGCAGACTCACAGCACCTGCTGCAACAGGTCATGCGGCGTGTCTGGCAGGCCGGCTGGACCGTGGGGAATACCGACTGCATTGTCTTTGCCCAGCACCCCAAACTCTCGCCCTATAAAGAACAGCTGCGACACAGCCTGGCCACCCTGCTGCAGATCCCCTCGGAACAGGTGAGTGTGAAAGCCAAAACCGGAGAACAGGTCGGCCCCATCGGCAGAGAAGAAGCGATCTCGGCCGAAGTCATTGTTCTGCTGCAACACTCCGCCTGATCACCCCTGATCGATGATCAACAAAGCGCAGCCCCGAGAGATGCGGCAGCTGACCTGCACTCGCTGGCGCAGCGGGCTCTGAGACTGCTGACGCGTCCGGCCCTGTCAGTCCTCTGAAGCGGCCTGCCCTCGCACTGCCATCCCCCTTCTATCGCACTTCCATCGCCCTGCCGCAGCTCACTTCTGCCGCCAGAAATCCAGCTCCGAAATTCCCAGCTGTTCCCGCATCGCTTCCACGTCTCCCCGAAAGCGGCGAGCATCCAGGGGATAGCCCCGTGTGGGACGGACACCGGGACAATGATCGGCCCAGAACATATTGAACAGATCCATGCACAGCTCGCGCAGGTATTTGGAAATGATCGAGGCACAGGCCACCGGCAGATGCGATTCTCCCTGCACCTGAAACCGGATTTCCGTCTGTCCCACCTGATACCGGCTGATCGCCTGCTGTTCTTCCAGACGAAAGATCATCTCCCCATCCAGGACTTCGGCCAGCAACTGATCATAGCGATTGCGGCCCCCATGCTTGTCGCCAACGATCACCGTCGGAAACCGGTCGGCAGGATTCCACATGCGGCGCAGCAGCCGGAATGCCAGCCGCGACAAGGCACGGCCCTTGTTTCCGGACGGTTCGGCCAGCAGGGCATTGAACCGGGATTCAGGCACCAGATCAGACTCCACCGCCAGCAGACGCACCCCGGTCTCCTGCATCCGCGCCTGCAATTGCCGGGAGAACGCGGCCACCTGAACAGGATCGGCTTTCACCGGCAGAGTGCAGTTGCGGCGATACCATTCCGGCAGCCCGACATGAAACGCCTGCAGGTGATCGGCATTGCCGTCAAAGGCCACATGCTGCCAGAGTTCCTGAAACGTCCGGCAGGGATCCCCCAGGCAGGCCAGCAAGGCCAGCGCCGAACGCTCCAGGGAAGCAAACCCCTCTTTGCCGACATTCACCAGCTTGGAATCCGCAATGTGCAGTTGTCGCCCCCGACCATGACCGGCAGCAGACACCACTGGCCCCAGCAGCCGATAGAAGTCGCATTCGGTCGGAGCCCCCGGGGTTTCCCAGACAGTGCCGGTGATCAGCAGCGGTCCCAGATTCGGCCCATAGCCGGCCTCATCCATGCCCAGAAAGCGGCCGACTCCCGGGGAACTGATGTGTGTCACGATGCTATTTTCCAATACAGAACCGGCTGAAGATCCGATCCAGAAGATCGTCAGTATAAGTCTGCCCGACCACCTGCCCTAACGAATCGATGACTCCGCGCAATTCACAGGCAATCAGTTCATCCCCGGCCTGCGCGGCAATCAATCTGCTGGAACGTTCAATGCCTTCGGCCGCCTGTCGGAGAACTTCATGGCAGCGGGCCGCGGTGCTGCCGATCATCTCCGAACGCGGAGTCGCGGCAGACAGCCGGCTGCGAATCTCCCGCAGGCAGGTCGGCACTCCGGTTCCACAAATGGCAGAAAGCCTCCATGCAGACAGGCCGTCTTCAGGCAATGCCTGCATCCCTGCCCCCAGGCGGTCACACTGTGTGATGATCCTCATGACAGCAGGGTGCCGTTCCTGACACTGTCGCAGCAGGACCTCATCCGTCTGAAGTTCTTCAGGCGAGAGCACCGCCGAGGTACACCAGACAATCAGCTGCGACTGCCCGATCTGGCCGTCGCGCAATGTTCCGGCCAGTTCTTCAATTCCATCCCGGGCCGGTTCCCAGCCGGCGGTGTCGACCAGATCGCAGGCAATGCCGTCCAGATTCAAAGTCGCCGTGAGATAATCCCGTGTCGTTCCGGCAATCGCAGAAACCAGTGCGGCCTCACGTTCCAGCAGAGCATTGAACAGCGTGCTCTTTCCGGCATTGGGAAGCCCGGCCAGCAGAACTTTCAGACGCCCTGTCGTCCGCAGACGCTCTCCGGCCTGAGCCAGCAGGCTCTGCACCATGGATGCCGCCAGCTGCAGTCGGGCCTGCACATCTTCCCGGGAAACGAAATCAATGTCCTCTTCCACAAAATCGAGCCCGGCCTCCAGATCCGCCAGATCGAGCAGCAGCTGATCGCGCACGGCACGAATCCGGACCGAAAGCCCTCCCCCCAGCTGATCCAGCGCGGTCTCCAGTTCCGGACCTGCGTCCGCATCAATCACTCCCAGCACGGCTTCGGCCTGCACCAGATCGATCCGACCGCAAAGAAACGCCCGCAGTGTGAATTCCCCCCGCTCGGCCGGGCGGGCACCTGCGGCATACAGCCGTTCCAGCACTTCTTCCAGCAGCGGAGGCGACCCCGGGAGATGAATTTCGGCCACCGGCTCGCCGGTAAAACTCCGGGAGCCAGGCCAGTACAGCAGACTGCCTGACAGTGAAATCCCTGAAGCGGCCGAGACCGGAATGCGCACCGGCAGACGACGGGCCGCGGTCCCCTGGACCACAGCCGGCAGGCCTTCCAGCGCACGCGTCAGAATGGGCCAGCACTGCGGACCGCTGACGCGCAGAATTCCGTGAATTCCCGGCCCGGGAGCCGAAGCCAGCGCGGCGATCGAATCATCCAGACAGAAAGACATCACTCGGTGCGGCTCAGCTTCTGAAATTCCGGCAGGTCACGAATCGAAGCCAGGTCCGGGTCTTTGCGCATCCAGTCAAACTGCCGGAAGCCATGCCGCACAGCCAGCTCAAGCTGTTCGAGCGCCTTCGTCTGCAGCATGCCAATGTGCTGATCACGTTCCATGCTGGCCGGCTGCTTCTTCAGGAACTCCACCGCCCGGGCATACACGCAGGCTCTGTTGTAAGGGTAAAACCGGTCCTGGGGAAATTCGTCGGCATGCTGTTCGACAAACGCCACTGCCTGCTCCCAGTCTCCGCTGATCGACTGCACGATGGCAATGCCTGTGACCGCCTGGCTGTCGATGGGATCCAGTTCCAGTGCTCGGCGAAAATCCTCTCCGGCCTTCTTGTATTCATTCTGACGCAACAGCACATTGCCACGCGAGGAATACGCATCGGCCAGTTCGGGATTGATCAGAATGGCCATGGAATAGGTTTTGACTGCTTCATCCAGGTCGTCTCCTCCCACCTGCATGTGACCGGCCTCGATAAAGTTCCATCCCGGCTGGGAATTCCTCCAGCCTTTCAGCGCTTCATCGATCTCGTGAATCACTGCGATCTTGCGGTTTTTCACCGCCTGCCCGCGAAACGTCCGCAGTGTTCGCACGGCCTGAAGTGTTCCGATGCCGGCCAGAGTCTGACACAGATAAGGAATTTCGTCGCTGGCAGCCCGCGACAGCAGCGATCCCAGAATGCCGACCGCGTCATCGCTGCCGATTTCTTCCAGAGTCTCCACGGCGGCCAGACGGACCATTTCGGAATTCGATTCAGCGGCTTCGCGCACCAGCTTCAGACGTTCTTTGAATGACACATGCGAGGCCAGTCGCAGTGCGGCCACCTGTTCTTCCGTCCCCAGGTCATGCAGCCGGGCCAGTACCTGGCGGCAATCATCGGCGGTTCCCACCTGTCCGAGCACTTCGATCAGCCGCACCCGCATCTCCGGTGTCCGGTCCATCAGTTCCAGCAGCAGCGGCGCGGCCTGCACCTCGCGCTGCGACTCAATCAGGGCCAGTTCCGGTTCTTCCGCCCGTCCGGCACGCAACTGCGACAAGGCATAGTCCAGAGCGGTCTGCACCATCGCCCGCTGCCGGCTTTCGATCAGCACACTGAAAGCCGCCTGACGCACCCGGGCATCGTCATCATGCAATGCCGCGGAACTGATTTCATACAGCCGGGGATGCCCGATCTGATGCAGCAGTTCCAGTGCAGAACACCGGATGTCTGCCGACGCGCTGCTGAGACACCGGACCACATAATCATTCCATGCCGGCCGATAAGACGCCGCCAGCACCGGCAGCACCTGCTCCGACGGCAGATCAAAAGCAGGATCCTGCAGCAGTTGCTGCACGACCTGCTGGCGGTGCTCATCGGCATCATGCACCAGGCCGGTCAATGCCTGCACGGCCTTTTCGTCATCGGCACCATGAATCAGTTCCAGCAAAAACGATTCCCCGGCCGGCTGTCCTCCCAGAGCCTGAATCGCCCGATCCCGGGTGGGCCGGTCCCGTGAATCGGCCAGGCTGCGCAACGTCGAATAGGCCTCTTCCGATAACCGGCTGCCGCCAGATTCGAGCGCCGCCAGACGCGACCAGGGGTGCCCGGTCCGGATCTCGCTGAGAATCACCTGTGAACTGGCCCGTTGAAAGACTTCTTCCAGAGCGGCGGCGGCGGCCCGTTCCGGTTCGGAAAAGATCCGGGCACGGCCATCTTCCCATTCCGCCACATCTGCATTCCCGGCTGGAAGATGAGCCAGGTTCAGAGCCCGGACATCCGGCAGGGGCGGCATCTGCTGATGCAGCATGTTTCCGTCACGGGTTCCGTTGGCCGTGGCCAGCAGCCAGCCAAACAGGGCTTCATCACTGGGAAATGCCTCAGATGCCCAGTCCACGACAAACCGCTGACATCCCCGGTCATGTGCCGCCTGCATCTTCTCGGCCAGCAGCCGGGCATTGATCCGGTTCAGCTGTCCATGAATCTGCCAGGCCGTCAATGCACCGCCAGGCCCCAGTGTCTGCTGGGTCAGCCCGAGTCGGGTCTTCTGCTGGGCCGTCAGATCGAATGCCGCTTCCGGGCCTTCTTCAAATTTCAGCAGCACCTGCAGGTCAGGCACCACAGGGACGGCCGGAAAGCCGGCGAACGTACACCAGAAGGTTGCCGCCTGTTTCGCCGGCACGATCACCACGGCGGGAGTTTCCAGCTGTGACTGGGCCCGGGTGGTGCGCTCCGGATGCCAGTCAATTTCCAGGGGCCCTCCTCGCAGACCTGCCGATTTCCCGACTCCCACCGGATAGGTTCGCCCCTCGGCACGCAGCGTAATATTTTCGCTTTTCAGCTGCAGATCGGTTTCACCAGGGTTTCCGATGCTGAGCCGCAACACCAGATAGCGAACCCCTTCGCTGGAATAGGCGTCATTGGTTCCCAGAAAGCAGCGTTCGGACCAGAGCAGAATCGGAGCTTCGGCGAAAGTACCTGCCGCTTCAGAGCCAGAACGCCCTGCCCAGGCCTGAATCTGCTGCTGCAGTTGCTCCACCGGCCAGAGCCGCAGGGACGAAAGATCATCATCGGCCCGACAGGCCGCTGTCGTCCCGCCGAGGACCAGGCAGCACATCAGCAGGGCCACCGTCACTCTTCCGGCAGACTGTCGGACAGACTCTTTGCGGATGAACTCCATAAAGTCAGCCGTTCGCATTGTCGTGGCATCTTTCAACCGACCAGCTCCTGGAATTTCTGTTCCCCCCGGCTCCCTGCCGACAGGCCAGAACACCTGATGAAAGCGCATTCATTTTGCAGAAACCGCGTGCTGGCCCGCGGCAAATGGCGATTTCTCTGCGGAAACACGCCCCGCCCTCGGGAATCACGGCCTGCTCGACATCCGTATCATACCATTCCGGAAAGCGGTCGTCAGGCGGTCAGGCAGGTCACACGTCAGAACAGCCGAGGCCGTTCCGCCGCCTGCCGGCAGTCAACTTCCCATCGCCCTGACAGGCCATTTCTCCTATGCTCCGCCAGATTCGTCCCGCCGCCAGCTTTCATTTCTGGTCCATGGCTGCGGAATTGCCCATTTTCCTCCTGAGATTGCATCGATTGCCTGGCAGATCCGGAGAGATCTGCCGCGATGAGGCCTGCCATGAAATCAAGGATGATCGTTTTTCAGAAAAATCCTCTCTGCTCCGGAACCGGCCTGGCCGCCTGCACTCTGGTCGGGCTGATCATCAGCCTCCTGTCAGGCTGCGGACAGTCTCCGTCTCCCGCAGAAGCCCCGGCCCAGAGCAATTCCGAGGTCGACAGCGCTTCGTCCATGACGAAGGCCCTGACCACTCCCGTTCTGGAAAGTCCTCCGGCCTCATCCGGTCCGACAGGCACCGCGCCCCAGGCGCAGGCCCGGGCGCGCGAACTCGTCACCCTGCTGAGTTCCCCCGGCACGGACCTGAATCAATGGGAGCAGGCCCATGCCGAATTACTCGCCCTCGGGGCCGATGCCGTGCCGGTGCTCGTCACCACCCTGCACAACGGCAACGACATGGAACGCGAACTCGCGGCCACCACACTCGTTTTGCTGGGACCGAATGCCGATCAAGCCGTCTCGGCCCTGCAAAATGCCCTGCAGGATCCCCAGCTTTTTGTCCGGGCGAATGCCGCTGCCGCCCTGGTCCAGATTCCCGGGGCTTCCGCTTCCGCGGTTCCCACGCTGATCGCGCTTCTCAACGAAAGCGATCCTCAGATTCGCCAACTGGCCGCCGTGAACCTGGGAGCGTTGGGGCCGGATGCGCAACCCTATGTGAACAATCTGAAACAGGTGCTGACCCGGGAAAATTCCCCGGAAGTTCTCACGCCGGTAGTGGAACTGCTGGGGCGGATCGGCCCCCCGGCGGAAGCTGCCGTGCCGGAGCTTCAAAAGATCGCTTTCGAACAGCCCGGCGAAGTCGCCGATGCCGCGACTCATGCCATCCAGCAGATCACCTCTCCCTGAGACCAGTTCTTCGACAGCCTCAGCGCCGTTTCTCCAGCTCCAGACGCCTGCACGAATTCTGCCACCTGTAACGGTTGATCAGGGAACAGGAAACCCGTTCCCCGGTCCAGCCCGGCCTGACGCCACATCTGACAGATCTATCGATCATGACAGTTGAGATCAGGTGGAATCCATCGATTCGCCGGACAGCGCGAACAATTTGATTGCGGGGACTTCCCGGCTCCCGATAACATCCACACTGCGCCAGGGAATTGCGCGCCTGTGGTCCGCAACAGAAGGAACGGTCCGGAAACCGATCCGGCCGGCGGTCAACCCGATTGAAGGTCCACTCAATCGAAATCGTCAGAGTCTTTCCACTCAAGGAATGCCGGTCTGGCATCCATACGAGGCTGAGCATGCTTCTTCCGAAATCCATTCTCGTTGCCTGTGCTGCGATCTTCGCCTTTCAGTCCCTGGCTGTTCCCTCGTCTGCTGTCGCCGATTCCGACCGGCCGCTGTCGAAAACCACATTCGACCCCACGGCCCGCCAGGTCGACATGTTTCAGGCAATGGACGACGACGACATCAGTGTGAAAGTTGTCCCGCGCAATTCCACCGGCGGCAGCCTGTTCATCACCAATAAAGCCGACGAACCCTTGACCGTCAAAGCCCCCAAAGGCTTTGTCGGCGTCCCGGTCAATGCCCAGATGGGCATGGGCGGCATGGGTGGCATGGGAATGGGGGGAGGCATGGGTGGAATGGGAGGCGGCATGGGAGGCATGGGCGGAGGCATGCAGGCCATGGGGGGTGGCATGGGGGGAATGGGCGGCGGCATGGGAGGCATGGGCGGCGGCATGGGAGGGATGGGTGGTGGCATGGGCGGCATGGGCGGAGGCGGTGGCTTCTTCTCAATTCCTCCCCAGAAGACTCTCCGACTCCCCTACACTTCTGTCTGCCTGAATCACGGCCTGAAAGACCCGACCCCCGGCGGCGTGTATCTGGTCGTTCCCGTCGAGCGGTATACCGACAACACCGTTCTGCAGTCGCTGATCGAGATGGTCGGCAGCGGGCAACTGGATCAGCGCAGTGCCCAGGCAGCCACCTGGAATGTGGCCAACGGCATGAGCTGGCAGCAACTCGCCAATGAATCAGAAAGCCCTTTTCCTGCTCCAGGCTCCAACTATTTTTCTGCGGCCCAGATGAAAGCCGCCCAGCAGATCGTGGCCACGGCTCACACCCTGGCGGCCCAGAAAAGCGAAGAAACCAAAACGACCGAACCCGCTCCGGAAACAACACCGGTCCGGGTTCGCCGGACCCGCTGATTTCCTGTCCGATTCGACATCCTGAATCGGGCCGGTCACCTGCAATGTCATTCCACCTGCGACGGTCTGCCACTCATCCGGCAGGCCGTTTTTCTGTTTCGGGGCCGCTCTCTTTTCAGCATCTCCTGCTCCAGCGCGGTCCCCCTCGGGACATGCCCCCCCGGTTGTTCAGGCTTCAGATAGGACATGACTCCGGATTCATGACCTGTGCCGACTCCCGTCTGCTGACATGCAAGACACGGCGTGACAGATCGCACGGAAGCAGAACCCCCGCGCAATTTCTCAGGAAAAATGCTGCCGGAAAGAGGACGTTTCGAAGCGGACGATCCTCTCCCTTCATGACAATTCCGACAGGATCACATATGTGTTCCTGTCCATCTGTTGTATAATATTTCCTTGCCATGCGCGCAATGCATGGAACAGCGAAATCCATTCCTCTCATTCTTCTGACAAAAGGCTAGCGTCTGATGGCTCGTGTTCGTCGACAGGGATTCACCCTGATTGAACTTCTGGTGGTGATCGCAATCATCGCGATCCTCATTGCCCTGCTGCTGCCAGCCGTGCAGCAGGCGCGCGAGGCTGCCCGCCGCAGCCAGTGCAAAAACAACCTGAAGCAGTTCGGGTTGGCCATGCACAATTATCACGATGTGTTCAATCAGTTTCCGCCGGGAGCGGTCTATCAGTCGGCCACACCGGTCAGCAGTCCGCCGGAAAACGGCCGCGACGCCAACTGGGGAGCCACCTGGGCGATTTTTCTGCTCCCCTATGCCGATCAGGCGGCCCTGTATAACCAATACGATTTCAATCGGAATGCCCGCCAGCAGGTGGCCGGTGCCGGGCAGAATCTGCAGCGGGCCTATCTGGCCATGTTCAACTGCCCCAGCCATCCGGCCGTCAACAGCCGGCTGAACCAGGACTATGACGGTTTCGCCAAAGGGACCTATGCTGCCAATGCCACCTCACGGCACTACTTCGAAACTGACGACTTCCGTAACGCCGCCACCCGCGGCCCGATCAGCGCCATTGGGCAATGGGGAGCCAACGTCCGCGACATTCTCGATGGAACCACCAATTCTGTTCTGCTCAGTGAAATCGTGAAAGTGGATAATGGCGGTGATGACCGCGGTGCCTGGGCCTGGGCCAGCGGGACTCTGTTCTGTGGACGGGCGACCCCCAGCTACAACATGTCCGGAAGCACCCCGGTCGCCAACACGACCAGCCAGATCCTGACCCCCAATTCGAAGATCTACTCCGACTCATCCGCCTATGCGAGCAATTCGAAAATCACCGACAACTCCGGAGTTCCAACCTGGCAATATAACGACCTGGACAAAGGAGACGGCACCGGTGGAACCGGAGCCCGCAGCCTGCACACCGGCGGCGTTCAGGCCACCCTGTGCGATGGCAGCGTGCGATTCATCAGCGAAAACATTGATGATGCCACCTGGACCAATCTGCTCTCGATCGCCGACGGCAACCTCATTGGCGAATACTAAAGAGCCGGTGTAAATATTGTCTCGCGCAGATCCTGATCGACCCCTGCGAATCCAGGCCCGAACCTGACAGAATAAAGGCCAGACGGGTCTAAAGAGCCGGTGGCTCTGACCTGGGCGTGCGCCGGCCATTGCCGGTGGGAATTCGATATGACCTGGTGGGCCATCTGGAGTCGGCGGGCGATCGGTCAGGCGACCGATGTGGACGACCGGATTCCTGCGGAAAACGCTCCGGCGACCTCGATGTAAAATCCTGCCGCCTTCGGCATCTGTTGCATTTGTCTTCAGCCGCTTCGATTCGTCGAGGCGGCTGTTTTTGTTCTCAGATAGAACGCCGTGTGCCCCGGCTCTGTGAGCCGGGACTGCGACATTCAGAAGACGCATGGCAGAGATGTCTGGCCGAGCACGACGGGTCAGCAAGTGCATTTTGCAACGAGCGAGCCGGGAGCGTGCTGTGTGACTGACTGCATCGCTGCACTGGGAGATGAATTTCGGCGAGGGATTGACTGTCCGCGCGACGGACACCTGCAAGACGGCGGAGATCAACTCCGCCGCTCCTCGGGGTGCTGAGTGTGAGGGGACGCAACACGCTGTGATGAATCGCCAGGCATGATGCATCACAGCGTGTTGAATGCGCGCGAATCCCGAGCGGCGGAATTCAGTCCCGCCGGCATTGCTGCTCGAGAAACCCGGCCGGTGAAACTCTTCTGCTCCGGGCGATCTTATCAATCACAGTCCGCCCCCCCCCGGAGTTCGGGCATCCTTCGATGATTTTGTAGCATTCCCAATCTGGCCGGCAGGTGTCGCCTTCACAATCCCATGATTTCGCTTCCGACCGCATCGAGAACGCTGATTCGTCCCCAGGCAGGAATCAAACGCACACGGTGAGGAACAGAAACACGTCACGCTCCAGGGCCGGGGAACGCCAGGAGCCACATCTCAGCCACTCGGCACCCTCCCCGCCGGAACCAGAAATCACTTCGCCACGCCGACCGATCGAACTTCGCGCAAGACCACCACTTTGACCTCGCCGGGATAGGTCATGTTGTCTTCCACAGCCTGGGCGATATCGCGGGCCATCTTGGCAGCACCACGATCGTTCACCTGACGGGGATCGACAATCACCCGCACTTCGCGCCCTGCCTGCACGGCATAAACTTCGTTCACCCCGGGGAAGCCACAGGCGATGGTTTCAAGCTCTTCCAGCCGGCGAATGTATTTCTCCAGCGTTTCTCGTCGGGAACCAGGCCGGGAAGCCGAACAGGCGTCGGCCGCGGCGGTGATGACCGTGTAAATATATTCCGGGCGGATATCATCATGGTGCCCCAGAGCCGAATGCACCACTTCTGCCGGCTCCTGATAGCGTTTCAGGAACTCGGCCCCGATGGCCGGGTGGCCCCCTTCCATTTCATGGTCGGCGGCTTTGCCGATGTCGTGCGTAAAGCCGCACCGCCGAGCCAGGTCGGCTTCCAGCCCCAGCTGTTCCGCCATCATGCCGCACAGATGCGCGACCTCGATAGAGTGCCGCAGCACGTTCTGGCTGTAGCTGACACGAAAATTGAGCCGCCCCATCAGATAGAGCAGTTTGTCATGCAGTCCCGGCACGCCGGCCTCCTCGGCCGCCTGACGTCCCAGATGCATGATCCGCTCATCCATCTCTTTCCGGGTTTCCCGTACCACTTCTTCAATGCGGGCCGGATGAATACGACCATCCTGAATCAGCTTGTTCAGCGAAATCTTGGCAATCTCGCGCCGCACGGTGTCGAAGGCCGAAACCACCACGACGCCAGGCGTATCGTCGACAATCACATCCACGCCGGTCTCTTTTTCGAACGCCCGAATGTTCCGGCCTTCACGGCCAATGATCCGCCCTTTGACTTCATCGCTGGGAATGTCGACGGTCGAAACGGTTGTTTCGGAAGTATGCGCGGAAGCATAGCGCTGCACCGCCATGCCGATGATTTCCCGGGCGAGCTTTTCCTGCTCCTGCTTCAGCTCCTGCTGATGTTTGAGAATCAGGGCTCCGGTCTCGTTTTTCAGCTGTTTTTCATAGCGGGTCAGCAGGCGTTCTTCGGCCTCCTGCTTGTTCAGCCCGGAAATTTTGAAGAGTTCTTCCTGCTCTTCCTGCATCACCTTTTCCAGCTCGCGCTCCCGGGTTTCAATCAGCTTCGAACGCTCTCCCATCCGCTGCTGCTGCTGTTCCACCATACGCTCGCGCTTCTTCAGATTCGACTCCATGTCGTTGAGCGAGTTTTCCCGCTTGTCGAGCTGCCGCTCCTGATTGCGCACACCATCGCGAAAGTGTTCCAATTCCTTGTCCAGCTTTTCGCGACGCTTGAGAAGCTCTTCCTTTGCTTCCAGGTCTTTCTCCCGCGCCAGGTCGGCGGCTTTGCGCTCGGCGTCCTGAATGATTTCAGCGCCGGTGCGATAGGCTTTCCCCTTCAGCAGGAAATCAATGAAGAATCCGATGGCCCCTCCGACAATCAGGGCAATCACAGCGACAACGACTGGAGACATGGCTGTTCTTTCGAAGCCACATCCAAAGAAACTTCGACGGCAAATATCGCGCGGCGCTGCCCTGCTCCTCCGGATGGTGCAAAACCGGCACAGTACGAAAACGCACCATGCCGAAACGGACTGCACGACCGGCTGTCGTCTGAAGATCAGGCCCCCCCTAGGGGACTCCCTTTTCAGACGCGGGATGTTCGCCCCGGGGAAACCGCCACGCAGCAGACCGGCACACCCTGGAACAAAAAGAGCGCCACCACATGGCCGATGCCCTGGCTGCAGGCCAGGACGTGCGAGCAAAGATGTCCGCCCCTGCCGGGTTCATCTTCCAGCAGCCGCCGCCGCTGGCCCGGAAATCGAATGAAAGTCCTGCCTGCCAGAACCGGCTCTGTGAGAGTCGGACGCGGAGAACCATTCATTCGGGCGGTCAGGCCGGCAATGAAAACCAGAACAGAACTCTGCAGGATCCCCTTCACCGAACCAGGCCGAAGCCCGGCCAGTGCCAGAACCCAGAAAATCCAGTCTGCAACTGCCGACGACATGTGATGACTTTGAAACTCAAGCTGTGTCATTCCAGCAGAGTCGGCATTGACGGACAGGGGTTCGATTTTTCCGCTCTCGAAACTGGCCAGTCACGGCATCTTGCAGCCGTTCACCATCTTCAAAAGCAGGCTCCCACCCGCTCGTGCAACACCTGACTCCGGCATCATGGCGGCTCTGACCGGTCTGCTCCTGCTTTGTGCCGGGAACCGGGAAGCCGTTGTGATGCAATATTCAGCCAGACTGCGCGGGATACTCCCACGCAACCTTTGCCATCCAGCTTCTTCAGACGCGGAAATATCACACGATCAGGAAGACGGGATGACTCCGGACAGGATCACTGCCGGAAACAGAATCGTACCAGACCAGTCGGATTCCGCAAGGATTCAGAGCTGCATACCCTTACTACACAAGCGACTACGTCAGGTCCGTTCCGCCGGCCTGGTCCCTGTGATACCCGGAACCGACAGATTCTCACCAGATTCTGTCCCGTGCGCTCTTGAAACAGGAGCTCGCCAGGATATCCTGACACTGAATCTCAATGTCAATGTAATTGGGTGTCTGCCCCCAGCACCCCACAACCGCCCCACGAGTTCCGTCTTTTCGTGTCCTGATCGCTCATCAGAACCGCCCCGCTTTCCGCCAGGCCGCACGCAACTCGCGCACTGAGACCCCTGCCGTATGGCAACTGATGCCACGCCAGCTCCACGGAAAGCACTCGGGACGCAATCCGGCTTTGACCGGCATCCCATTCCCCAGCCAGCAAAATATCGCGCTCCCGGTTTCCTGTGTCACGCAGCAGCCGCAGCACTTTTCCGGTCCGGCAGCCGACGGCCCTGTGTTCAGGTTCCCCCGGCACGCCTGGATGCCTTCGGTTCCGCCTGTGGTCCCACCCGTTATTCCTGCTTCGTCAAAGCGATTCCCATGTCCACCCCGACCTCAAATGTTCCGTCTTTCCATCAGACAGTCTCGGAAGCCACGGTCCTGTCCTCCGCCACTGTTTCCAATCTGCAGCAGGTGCCTGTCCTGGTATTTCCGTTTCTGATCGGGCGAGACACTCATTGTCAGCTGCGTCTCTCCGACCGACAGGTGAGCCGCGAACACTGTGTTCTGGACCGGTCCAACGGCCGCCTGGTGCTGAAAGACCTGGGGAGTCGCAATGGCACGCTGATCAACTCGCGCCGCATCTACGGCGCGGCGGAAGTGAAGCCCGGCGACGTGCTGCTGGTCGGCCGCACAGCTCTACAGCTGCAGATGCAGCCGGCCCTCGAGGGGATGTCCCCGGCCGAAGGCAGCGTCTTTCTGCTCTGGCAGGCCCACAATGCTCTGAAACCAAGCCACTGAAGCCTGAAGGAAACCTTCCCTGAACGCCGTCCCCGCTGAGAGCATTCTGCTCTGCCTGGACTAAGTTTTCTTGCCGTCCAGCACACAACGAAGACAGCCTGCAGGCACTGTGACCTGCAGGCTGTGTCTCTTTCCCTGAACCGACCACAGCAGAGTTACGGCTGCCGCTTGAACACCAGTCCCGGGTCATTCGCCGGGGCTCCATTCAGGTTGAAACGCCAGCTGTCGGCATCGAGCGGAGTCACCCGGCCGGCCATGGAGCCCTGTTCCGGGCTTTCCAGCTCCAGAGAATCTGATGTGCCGGTCATCGTCCCGGTCACCTGAATCGGCTGCTGACCAGACGGATGAGCGGTCCAGGTGAATCCCGAGTCCGCGGTCACCACCAGATCGATGGTCGTATCGGCGGCCTGCGCCTTCCATGTGCCGGTCAGATTGATCTCCGGAAGGACCGGCGCGTCGGCACCGGCTGCCGGAGTCGGCAAGGGCACATCCGGCAACGTCGGATTGCCAGGCGTGGCCGGTGTCGCAGGACTGGCCAAAGTTCCCGGAGTCTGAGGATTCTGCAAGGCCTCCAGCATGCGCCGGGCGGTGGCATCCTGCGGCTGCAAGGCCACCACCGTCTTCAGGGCATCGGCTGCCTCCTGAGGATAGCCTGTCACCAGATAGTGATATGCCAAAACAAAATAGGGTGCGGCCTCCTGCGGATGCGCCTGGCAATAAGCCTCCAGCGCCCGCAACTGCACCGCATAATCATCCACATTGCCATACAGGCCACTCATCGTGGTCCAGTCCATCCCCGGGGCCGATGTCAGCAGCGAATTGAGTGTCGCCGCGGCGGCCTGATACTGCCCCAGGGCGAACAGGTTCAGGGCCCGCACCTCGTGCGCCACCGCATCCCCGGACATTTGCGTGACGGCCGTATCGAAGTAAGGCTGCGCCTGGGCATATTCTCCCGCCCGAAACAGGGCCAGTCCTTCATCGAATGCGGTCGTAGCTGCCTGGGGAACAGCCGTCGCTCCGGCATCGTCCGCATAGGTAGTAATCACCAGCGGCTGCGAATAGTTATAAACAGCATATGTCTGGGGCAGTCCGACATAGTACGGGTTGTAATACCCATATCCCCAGCCTGCTGTATAAGCTCCCAGCCCCCAGCCGAGTCCTCCCCAGACCAGGGGGGAGTACCAGCCGCTTCCCCAGTATCCACGCCAGGGTCCGTTGTACCAGCCATAGCGGGGATTCACGCCATAGGCGGCCCAGTTGCCGCGCCAGCCCCAGCCGTTTCCGCCCCAGCCCCAGTTCGGACGGTTCCAACCCGGTCGATCCCAGCCGGGACGCGGGCCAATCGGATATCCGGGACGATTTCCACCATGCCCCCAGTATCCAGGTCCCCCAGGCCCTCCCGGGCGTCCGGGTCCTCCAGGACCACCGGGACGATGTCCGCCAATGACAGGAGGACGCCCCGGTCCGCCGACTCCCGGTCCCCCTGGTCTTCCCGGGCCACCTGGCCGACCGTCGCCAGGACGGTTTCCGCCGGGTCTTCCATCACCAGGTCGATTGCCACCAATCACAGGGCCACTCGCTCCCGGAGTTCCAGGACGACCTGGCCCTCCGATCCCCGGGCCACCCGGTCGACCGGCATCCGGGCGACCATTACCGGGACGATTCCCATCAGGCTGACCGCCCCCTGGTCTTCCATCACCCGGACGATTGCCACCGATCACTGGACCGCCACCGGGACCACCACCTGGGCGCTCCGTGATATTCCCCGGACGTCCACCTCCCCCGGGACGATTTCCGCCTCCATATCCATTTTCTGGACGACTTCCGCCTGGCCGGGAGGTGCCTGGAAAGCTGGGACGGTTCCCGGCGCCGCCATATTGGGGCGCTGTGCCGTCAACTCGATTCCCGCCACCGGGACGGGTCGATGCTCCCGGAAGCCTCGGGGTCGTGACTGGTCCCCGATTTCCTCCTGAGATATTCCCAGGAGTCGTGGGACGATTCACCGTCGTCGGAAGCCCTCCCATGGAAGGACGTCCGCCAGAATATCCTCCGTCGGGTCGACCACCAGAAGGCCGACTTCCCGCAGAGGGCTGGCCTCCCCCAAACGAAGGCCGGGAACCAGACATCCCCGGTGATCGCATTCCGCCGGAAGGTCTTCCCCCGCCAGAGAATGAGCGACCGCCACCACCGCCGGAAAACGAACGTCCCCCTCCGGACGGGCGTGCCCCGCCGCCGCCCCCCATGGCAGGCCGGCCGCCACCGCCCCCTCCGCCGCCACGGCCGCCACCGCCCGGACCGCGGGCCATCAGTTCTGCCGGCAGTGCCAGCGCAGCAGCCCAGATGGCGCAACTGGCGACAACCCGGGCCAAACGACAATTGAGACGTCTCATGACTCTACTCCTGAGAAGCAGAACGTCCTCGCCGACATCTCGACGACGCCCCTGCTTCCGGGTCTTCTGTGATTCCATCTGCGGGTCTTCTGTGATTCCATCTGAAAGTGAAGCAATTCACTTGCCAGGACGTGACAATTTCCGCACAACCGTGACTTCAAAATCCGGCTCACGGTTGGATCCGACAACCCGATCCGTTCCGGTCATGATAAAACGGTCTTCACTTTCGCGATGGAATGTGATGGTGGCCGAGCCAGAAATGCCATTGGGCAGCACGGCGACCGACTTCACGATCCATTCCTCATCGGCCGACGTCCAGGTTCCATCCGCAAAGCCGCCATCCGAATCGAACGTCCAGGATCGCAGGCGTCCCTGAATGGGATCCCAGCCAATGCGGTGCGTCGTCTTCATGACCGGTTCCCCGGCATGGGCGACGGTATATTCTCCCAGCAGATAATTTCCATCTTCCGACCACTGATACACCACGCCCACCTGCGCATCCGTCCCCTCGTTGATCCATTCCCCGACCAGCCAGCCCAGCTGCTCAAGGCGATCATGCGGCGCAGGCACCGGCTCGTTGTTGAAATCCCGCAGGGACGCAATGCGCCAGGTCTGATTGTCGCGGGCCATCACAACGATATACCGGGACATCGCCTGAAACTCCCCTTCTGTTCCGGCGGTAATAGTCCGCACTCCTTCCTCAATCACCACCGGACCGACCATGCGCACGGAATCAGGAGTAATCTTCATTTTGGCCCCGGGAAACCGGGAAAAGTAATCGGTCAGCACCCGCTGAATTTCGTCACGGCCGGCATAGACCACACCGTTTTCATCGATCCATTCCCCGTCGGCCAGAAAGAATTTCGCGAGATCTTCGGCTTTTCCGGCACCGAAGGTTTCCGCCACCTGCCGCGACACATCCCGGACCTCTTTCGAGACATTCTGAGCCTGCTCCTGTGCGATCACAGGCATGCCATATTGCAGATTCCACAGCACGATCCCCCAGACCAGCATTCGACATCGTGACATTGAGAGACTCCCCAGAATGATCGAATCAAAGTTCATCTTCCTGCCTGCTTCCCCAGCGACAGGCCTGCTGTTTCCAACACCTGACGGCTTATGCCGCGCAGAATTCCCCCCCCGCCGTTTCCCGCGGCCCGCAATGGCCCGCTGACATCTTCAGACTGCAGCTTTATGGGCTGCAGCTTCATGGGCTGCAATCTTCAGAACTGCCATTCTCTGGACACAGTCATCAGGGAAAGTCACCGCAGGAGCGGCAATCTCCCTGCATCATATCGCCGCGGATTCACTCGAATAGGGTCAATTCCCTCATTCGCAGGGCCACGCTCCGAGCTGGTTCCCTGCAGCCTTTCAGAAACGCTTTCCCGGCAAGAAAAGAGGCCGCGCACTGCCGGTCAGGCGCAGTCCCATGCCCGACGAATCTCCTTGAGTCTGGAGCGCTTCATCTCTTTCAGAGCACGAAACGTCAGCAAGCGCATCCGCGAGTACCAGAAAGAGCAACCTGCTTGATGGCACGATTTCCCCCTGAGCGGAAGCGTCTTCTGAGCGGTGAAGCCGGCGGGACTGAATCCCGCCGCTCAGAATCCATGTTTATTCCACACATGATGATCCATTACATGTTGCGTCTCGACGAGCGGCGGAGTTCAACTCCGCCGTCTTCCATGTGCCGGTCGCGCAAGACGATCAGTCACATGCCCGAATTCACCACGCATCTCAGTCGATCACGCCTCATTTTCCCGGCTCGCAGAGCCGGGGCACAGGGCCGGGGCACTCGACCAGTTGTGGACTCTGCTTTCCAGGTCGAAATGCCGGCGGGGATCAACCCCACTGACGTTCGGCACGCTTTTTGCGCATCACGGATCAGCTGTCATGCTGTCTGCTCACGGGGCGAGACAGGATGACAGCGATGGGCACAAACGCACAACAGCAGGACACGCGGCCCCCGGG